>Ga0302173_10000078_pt1 | contig 45480 bp, 44 predicted proteins | sample I_Fen_N3_1_FD_198785 | JGI IMG/M metagenome (GOLD analysis project Ga0302173, IMG submission 198785) | Peat permafrost microbial communities from Stordalen Mire near Abisko, Sweden - I_Fen_N3_1 | ecosystem: Environmental > Terrestrial > Soil > Wetlands > Permafrost | place: Sweden: Abisko... | reverse complement strand
GAAATCGTTAACAGCTCAAAATCTAAACGCTCCTGAATTGATTCTGTAATTTCTCCATATCGTTTTTTTGCTCCCACCATTGTAAGGTGTCGCAGATATTTATTCTCCCCTCGAACTCCTCCATCAGCTTCATCTTCGATAACAACAAACTCTTCGGGAATATCAAATTTAGGAAGCAATACATCTCGATAAAGCGAATAAATCTCTACTTTATCTACAATTTCCTGAATATTTATAATCGAATCGGGCAAATCAGCAAAGAGTTTTTTCATCTCTTCTCCTGACTTATAATAATATTCCTTATTGGGTAATCCGTAACGATATCCTCGACCACGACCAATTGGCGTCGCTTGTTTTTCACCATCTTTTACACACAACAAAATGTCGTGCGCATTGGCATCTTCTTTATTTAAATAATAAGTATTGTTTGTCGCAATTAATTTAACGTTGTGTTTTTGCGAAAATTCAATTAGGGTTTTGTTTACACGATTTTCATCTTCCTGATTATGTCGCATAATCTCCAGATAAAAATCATCACCAAATTGTTCTTTCCACCAAATCAAGGCTTCTTCGGCTTGGTTTTCACCAATGTTCAGAATTTTACTTGGAATCTCTCCATATAAATTCCCGGACAAAACCATGATATCTTCCTTATATTTTTCGATAATTTTACGATCAATTCTCGGAACATAATAAAATCCGTTCGTAAAAGCGATGGATGACATTTTTGCCAGATTGTGATAACCATTTTTGTTTTTGGCCAATAATACAACCTGATTTCCGTTGTCTTTTTTGCTTTTATCCAAGTGATTGTCGCAAACATTAAACTCGCAACCCACTATAGGTTTCATTTCCGTTTCTGTTGGTTCTTCACCAGCTTCAACTAAAGCCTTATTTTTTCCCGATGCTGCTTTATTATGATTCATAACGGCGCTCACAAAGTGAAACGCTCCCATCATGTTTCCTGTATCGGTCATCGCCACAGCAGGCATTCGGTTTTTGGCTGTCGCAGCAACAATATTTCCAATACCTATAGTCGATTGTAAAACCGAAAACTGAGTATGATTGTGTAAATGCGCATATTTAGCCTCTTTAAAATCTTCTCTGTCAGAATGCGAAACTGTAGGTTCTTTACCAACAGATTCTAAAGCTTTTAACTGCTCTCTGATTTTATCCGAAGCCGCTTTTAAATTGATGTGTTTTAAACCAATTAATGGAAACTCCGCAGGATTTTTAGCCTGAAATTCCTTAAAGTACTCCTTCGGAACATCAAGTTCTTCTTTGGTAAAAACTTCTCTTCTAATTAACTCTAAAAAACAACGCGTAGTTGCCTCAACATCGGCAGTTGCGTTGTGCGCTTCCGCAAAAGGTTTCTCAAAAAGATAACTATGTAATTCTGTTAAGGTTGGTAATTTAAACCTACCTCCACGACCTCCCGGAAGTTTTAATAAGGAAGCTGTAACCTCTGTACAAGTATCTAAAACCGGCATTGATGCCATAGGAGACTCAACGCCCATTCTATGAAATTCAGCTCCCATAATATTCACGTCGAAACCTAAATTCTGACCAACAATAAACTTTGTTTTACTCAAAGCGATATTGAATTTCTCTAGAACTTCGGCTAGCGTTATTCCATCGGCTTCAGCCAATTCAGTCGAAATTCCGTGAATACGCTCTGCATCATATGGAATATTGAATCCATCAGGTTTAACTAAATAATCCTGATGTTCAACAAGTGTTCCCATTTCGTCATGGAGCTGCCACGCAATCTGAATACAGCGAGGCCAGTTATCAGAATCTGTTATTGGAGCATCCCAGCGTTTAGGTAATCCCGTAGTTTCGGTATCGAATATTAAATACATAAGTTTAAATAGCAAAAATTAAGTTCCACATTCCAAAGACTTCCCAACATAATTATCTGATTATATGGAGTATAAAAAATTACTTTATAAAAAATGGAAGAAGTTCAAATTTACGCTTTTTTTGGAGATAGAAAATGGATAATTTCTTAAAAAGACATTCTTATGAAGTAATCACTTTTTCTCTTAAAATTCATAAAATTTAATAAAAATACACTTCTTGGATGTCGTAGTATTCGCACCGTGTACTGAATCTAAATAACAACCTAAAAACTACTTTAAAAGCCTTCAAAAATCAAAAACACAGGTTTCTTAAACAGAATTTAAAACTGACAATTATTACTATTTTTACCTTATTTGTTACATTTTTTTGAATTAATTCTTATATTTTATAGTGATTTTGAGATAAATTTGCAAACTGTTAAAACAAAAAACAATCACGAATAACTAGAGTCGAAAAATAAAAACAAAATGGGTTTCTAAATCATTTTTCCTTCAAAATTAAGTTTACAAAAGCAATTTTGCAATTTGTATTTTAGTTTGGGTATCGTATATAATGAAATATTGAAATTGATCAGTTTGTAGCTTTTTTTACTTTTGTTTTCCTATTATAATAAGCAGGAATTGCTGTGGTTATAGAATTACAATTAAAAAAAATAAAAAATGAGTAAGACATTATTTGACAAAGTATGGGATTCACATGTAGTGCGTAAAATTGAAGATGGACCAGATGTGTTTTTTATTGATCGTCATTTCATTCACGAAGTGACAAGTCCTGTTGCTTTTTTAGGATTAAAAGCCAGAGGCGTTAAGGTTTTATACCCAGAACGTACTTTTGCAACTGCAGATCACAATACACCAACCATAAACCAACATTTACCAGTTGAAGATGCACTATCTGCAAATCAGCTTAAAGCTCTTGAAGATAACGCTGCCGAATACGGTATTTCGCACTGGGGATTGGGTCACATTAAAAATGGAATTGTACACGTAGTTGGTCCTGAAAACGGAATTACTTTGCCAGGTGCTACTATTGTTTGTGGAGATTCTCACACGTCTACTCACGGCGCCTTTGGAGCTATTGCTTTTGGTATTGGAACTTCTGAGGTTGAAATGGTACTTTCTACGCAATGTATCATGCAGCCAAAACCAAAGAAAATGCGTATTAACGTAAATGGTGAATTAAGTAAAGGTGTTGGCCCAAAAGATGTTGCTCTTTACATTATTGCTCAATTAACTACTTCTGGAGGAACTGGATATTTTGTTGAATATGCCGGTGATGTTTTCGAAAACATGACTATGGAAGGTCGTATGACGGTTTGTAACTTAAGTATCGAAATGGGTGCAAGAGGTGGAATGATCGCTCCTGACCAAAAAACTTTCGATTTCCTTGAAGGCAGATTATTTGCTCCAAAAGGCGAAACTTGGGATAGCGCAGTTGCTTACTGGAAAACCTTAAAAACAGATGATGATGCTGTTTTTGATGCCGAATTAAACATCAAAGCATCAGATATTGAACCAATGATTACTTATGGTACTAATCCTGGAATGGGAATTGGTATCTCAAAACATATTCCGAACGCCAATCAAGTTGAAGGCGGGGAGGAAACGTATAAAAAATCTCTTGCTTACATGGGCTTCCAAGAAGATGATGTGATGATTGGAAAACCAATCGATTATGTTTTCTTAGGAAGTTGTACAAACGGACGTATTGAAGATTTTAGGGCTTTCGCCGAAATTGTAAAAGGAAGAAAAAAAGCAGATAATGTTACCGCTTGGTTAGTTCCGGGTTCTCACGTTGTTGAAGCTCAGATTAAAGAAGAAGGTATTTTAGATATTCTTACCGAAGCTGGTTTTGTATTACGTCAACCAGGTTGTTCAGCTTGTTTAGCAATGAATGATGATAAAGTTCCTGCCGGAAAATATGCAGTTAGTACTTCAAACCGAAACTTTGAAGGTCGTCAGGGTCCAGGTTCAAGAACATTATTAGCAAGTCCAATTATGGCTGCTGCAGCTGCTGTTACAGGAAAACTAACAGACCCGAGAGAATTATTTTAAAGATTTATGAATGAAGAGTAACGATTTTTGATTTCAGATTTCGTTGACCTCATTAAAAAATCCTCTAAAATTCAATTTACATTTTACAAAAAAAATTAACGATTACAATTTTGTATTCTAACAATAAATCTAAAATCAGAAATCGTTAATCTAAAATAAAAAATCAAATGGCATACGATAAATTTAATATACTTACTAGTAGCGCTGTACCACTACCAATTGAGAACGTAGATACAGATCAAATCATACCAGCTCGATTCTTAAAAGCTACAAAACGTGAAGGTTTTGGAGACAACCTTTTTAGAGACTGGAGATATAACGGAGATGATACTCCAAAGGCTGATTTCGTTTTAAACGATTCAACTTACTCTGGAAAAATCCTTGTTGGAGGAAAAAACTTCGGTTCAGGATCCTCTAGAGAACATGCTGCCTGGGCAGTTTACGATTACGGTTTTAGAGCTGTAGTTTCTAGTTTCTTTGCAGACATCTTTAAAGGAAACTGTTTGAATATTGGCGTTTTACCAGTTCAAATTAGCCCGGAATTTGCTGAAACTATTTTCAAAGCAATCGAAGCTGATCCTAAAACTGAATTAGAAATCAACTTGCCAAACCAAACCATTACTTTATTGTCAACTGGCCAACAAGAGTCTTTTGCCATTAACGGATACAAAAAGAACAATATGATTAATGGCTTTGATGACATTGATTATTTGCAAAATATTAAAGAAGATATTGTGGCTTTCGCCGATAAACTTCCGTATTAATAAAATCTCGTTCGATCTATTAGACCCGACAGGTTTTTGAAACCTGTCGGGTCTTTCTAAATCAAATTGACCGAAGCAGCGCTTCAAAAAATAGTCCGTCAAAAAAATAAGTTTTAAAATAATCCTATTTGTAAATGAAAGGCAATAAACATATTGAAAGAGACGAAAATGCAGCAAAAACATTCGACAATAGAAGCTTAGCTAAAGATTATCGAAATCTAATTCAGATTTTAAAACCCGGAATAACCATTTTAGATATTGGTTGCGGAACTGGTTCTATTTCAAAAGACATTGCAAACAGCATTGGCCCAACTGGAAAAGTTATTGGAATTGACAATACAGCTAGTTTTATAAAAAGCGGACAGGAATCTTATCAATTGGTTTCTAATTTAGAATTAATTCCAGTTGATTTATTTGAATACAATCCTGATTTAAAATTTGATTTAATTGTTTCTGCCAGAACATTGCAATGGCTTAGCAATCCGAGAGAAGCTTTAATAAAAATGAAATCATTACTAAAGCCAAACGGTCAAATATCGATTTTAGATTACGATCATACCAATTTAATCTGGAATCCGCTGCCACCCGAAAGTATGCAAGAGTTTTATAAAACTTTTTTGAGATGGAGAGCAGATGCAGGAATGAACAATAAAATTGCCGAAGATTTACCTCAACTATTAAAAGAGGCAGGTTTTCACTCTATCGAGAAGATAAATTCAGATGAAAATTACAATAGAAAAGATTCTGATTATAAATCAAAAATAGGGATTTGGTCAAAAGTAGCCGGTTCTACCCAAATGGTTAACGAAGGTTATTTAGACAATGATTTAAGAATAAAAGCTATTGAAGAATACGATAATTGGATTGAAAACTCAGCACTTTCAATGACAATGAAATTAAATGAAGTGAGAGGAAAACTATAATTTCACTTTTAAAAAAGGAATACAGACAATCAATATGGAAAAAAGAAAAATTGAAATAATGGATACGACGCTCCGTGATGGTGAACAAACCTCAGGAGTATCATTTTCTGCTGCAGAAAAACTGACCATTGCACAATTGTTGTTAGAAGAATTAAATATTGATAGAATCGAAATTGCTTCGGCACGTGTAAGCGAAGGAGAATTTCAAGCCGTAAAAGGCATAACATCTTGGGCAACCGAAAAAGGATATATTAACAGAATCGAAGTTCTTTCGTTTGTAGACGCAGGCGTTTCGATCGAATGGATGAAAAAAGCGGGTGCCAAAGTGCAAAATTTATTGACCAAAGGTTCAATGAATCACTTAACCCATCAATTGAAAAAAACTCCGGAACAACACTTTTCTGAAATTGCACAAATCATCGCTTTAGCGAAAGAAAACAATATTGAAACCAATGTTTACTTAGAAGATTGGAGCAACGGAATGCGAAATTCTCCTGAATATGTTTTTCAATTTCTGGACTTTTTGTCGACGCAGCCTGTTAAAAGAATTTTACTTCCGGATACTTTAGGCGTATTAATTCCATCGCAAGCTTTTGAATTTATTTCTAAAATAAGAATTAAATACCCACAAATACATTTTGATTTTCATGCTCACAACGATTACGATTTAAGCGTTGCCAATGTAATGGAAGCCATAAAAGCGGGTATAAACGGACTTCACGTTACGGTAAACGGAATGGGAGAACGCGCCGGAAATGCTCCGCTAGAAAGCACTGTTGCTGTAATAAACGATTATTTACCAGAAGTAAGCATCAACATAAAAGAGACATCTTTATATACTGTAAGTAAACTAGTTGAAACTTTTACTGGATATAGAATTCCCGCAAACAAACCAATTGTTGGCGATAATGTTTTTACACAAACCGCTGGAATTCATGCCGACGGTGACAATAAAAACAATTTATATTTTAATGATTTACTTCCAGAACGCTTCGGGAGAAAACGAAAATATGCTTTAGGAAAAACTTCAGGAAAAGCCAATATCGAAAAAAATCTTCAGGAATTAGGCTTAAAATTAAATCAGGAAGATTTGAAATTAGTTACCCAAAGAATTATCGAACTGGGAGATAAAAAAGAAACTGTTACCAAGGAAGATTTACCATACATTATTTCTGATGTTTTGGACAGTCACACTTATGAAGAAAAAATCACAATAGAATCTTATGTCTTAATGCATTCAAAAGGAATGCGTCCTTCGACAACTTTGCTTTTAAAAATTGATGGAGAAGTTATCGAAGAAAATGCACAAGGCGACGGTCAATTTGACGCTTTTATGAATGCATTATCTAAAATTTACAAAAGCAAAAAATTAACGCTCCCAAAATTAATTGATTACGCGGTAAGAATTCCACCAGGAAGTAGTTCTGACGCTTTATGCGAAACCATAATCACTTGGGTAAACAACGGAAAAGAATTTAAAACAAGAGGTTTAGATTCTGACCAAACAGTTGCCGCGATTATTGCAACTCAAAAAATGCTTAATGTAATAGCCTAAGGCACTTAAGTACTAACATTCTAAGTTGCTAAGATTTTTTCTTTGAACTTAGAGCCTTAGTATTTAAAAGCCTTTTAAAAAATAAAACTAAGCCGATAAGACTAAAAACCTTAGAATCTTAGCAACTTAAAATCTTAGAACCTTTTTAAAAAATAAAAAATGAAATTTAACATAGCCCTTTTAGCCGGAGACGGAATCGGACCAGAAGTAATAAATGAAGCAGTAAAAGTATCTGATGCTATTGCAAAAAAATTCAATCACGAAATAACTTGGACTCCTGCTCTTACCGGAGCTTGCGCAATTGATGCAGTTGGAGTTCCTTACCCAGATGAAACGCATGAAGTTTGTATGAAAGCCGATGCAGTTTTGTTTGGAGCAATTGGACACCCAAAATATGACAATGATCCTAGCGCGCCAGTTCGCCCTGAGCAGGGATTATTATTAATGCGTAAAAAATTAGGTCTTTTTGCTAATGTACGCCCTACTTTTACTTTCCCTTCTTTAATTGATAACTCTCCTTTAAAAAGAGAAAGAATTGAAGGAACTGATTTGGTTTTCTTAAGAGAATTAACTGGTGGTATTTACTTTGGAGAAAAAGGACGAAGAGATGGCGGAGAAACTGCTTTTGATAATTGCGTTTACACACGTGCAGAAGTACAGCGTTTAGCTAAAAAAGGTTTTGAACTAGCAATGACTCGTAGCAAAAAATTATGTTGTGTTGACAAAGCTAACGTTCTTGAAACTTCCCGTTTATGGAGAGAAACTGTTCAGGCAATGGAAAAAGATTATCCAGAAGTTACTGTTTCTTACGAATTTGTTGATGCCGTTGCAATGCGTTTGGTTCAATGGCCAAATTCTTATGACGTTTTAATTACTGAAAACTTGTTTGGAGATATTTTAACTGACGAAGCTTCTGTAATTTCTGGTTCAATGGGATTAATGCCTTCTGCATCTGTTGGAGAGCATACTTCATTATACGAACCAATTCACGGATCTTACCCACAAGCCACTGGATTAAATATTGCTAATCCGTTAGCAACTATTTTATCTGCTGCGATGATGTTTGAAGATGCTTTTGGATTAAAAGACGAAGCAGAAGCTATACGTGCCGTAGTAAACAAATCATTAGAGCAAGGAGTTGTAACTGAAGATTTAGCTGCAAAAGGAACTAAAGCTTACAAAACCAGCGAAGTTGGAGATTGGCTTGTAGCGAATTTATAATTATTTTGTTTCAGGTTTCAAGTTGTTGCAACTTGAAACCTGAAACAAAAAAAACTTGAAGCAAAAAAAAGGGATCAACTTTCGTTGATCCCTTTTATATATTTAGAAAAAAATATTAATATCCTCCTCTGTTACCACCACGGTCATTTCCACCACGGCTGTTTCCTCCACCATAACCTCCGCGTGAATCTCCACCACGGCTGTTATTGTTGAAGCTTCTTCTTTCACCTTCAGGTTTCGGTTCAGATTTATTAACTACAATTGCACGACCTTGAACAGTAGCTCCGTTCAATTCATCAATTGCTTTTTGAGCTTCAGCATCGTTTGGCATCTCTACGAAACCAAAACCTTTGCTTCTTCCTGTAAATTTATCAGTAATGATTTTAACTGAATCTACTGCTCCATAAGCCTCGAAAGACTCTCTTAAATCTGCTTCCTCAATACTGAATGGAAGGCTTCCAACAAAAATGTTCATATGTACTTATTTATAATAATGTAGCAAATGTAGTCTTATTTTTCTGTAATCTACTATATATTAGTTTATTTATGTTTTTATTTTGATTTTAAAAAGCATAAATCAATAAAACCAAATGGTTCTAAATCAAATTCCTAAAAGTTATTTGTTAATTCAATCGGAATTTTATAGAAAACTCCTTCTTTAAAATTAACTTTAGGCTTGTCTGTATTTGTTTCATCTTTATTGGCAGCAATAAACTTAAAAGTTCCTGAAATCGTTTTATTCGCAACATTATAGTCGGTAATTTCAATTTGACCGCTACCAACATTAGCACCAGTATAAAAATCCTCTATTTGAGATGGAAGTGTGCTTGCATATGATGCCGTTGAGCTATTATCAAGCCCAAGAATGTAAACTTGTTCTATAGAAGATGGTGTTCTTAAAATTACTTTCTCATACCCTAAATTTCCTTCTATAAACAAACTTCCGTCTGTATTTGTATAAGCTTTATAAGTTGTAGCTCTCCAAAAAACATTGTCTTTTAAACCTTGAAATGCAGGATTATTAAATTTAACATCCTCAGTACAAGATGAAAGAACAATAAGAAGTAATGTTAATTGAAAGATTTTTTTCATGTCTAGGGAATTTGCCGTAAAAGTACCACATTAACATAAATATTTAAAACTTAAAAGTCAAAAACATAAAAATGCAGTTATAAATTCTTCGCAAATATTTTTAATATTGTTTAAAACGTATTATTCATAAAAAAATTATATCTTTGCGCCCTTAATTAACAGAGGTCGAGTACCTCAAAATTTAATCATACGATTATGTCAGTAAAAATTAGATTACAAAGACACGGTAAAAAACAAAAACCTTTTTACTGGGTTGTAGCTGCAGATGCACGCTCAAAAAGAGATGGTAAATACTTAGAGAAAATCGGTACTTACAATCCAAACACAAACCCTGCAACTATCGAATTAAACCTTGATAGTGCTGTAAAATGGTTGCACAATGGTGCTCAACCTACCGATACAGCTAGAGCAATTCTTTCTTACAAAGGTGCTTTATTGAAACACCACCTTGATGGAGGTATTCGTAAAGGAGCTTTAACTCAAGAACAAGCTGATGCAAAATTAGCTGCTTGGTTAGAAGCTAAAGCTGGAAAAGTTGATGCTAAAAAAGACGGTTTAACAAAAGTGCAAGCTGATGCTAAAGCTAAAGCTTTTAAAGCAGAACAAGAAGTTAACGCTAAACGTTTAGCTGCTGCAGCTCAAGCTGAAGCTGATGCTATCGCTGCTGCAACTCCTGCAGTTGAAGAAGTTGCTGAAGTAGAAGCTACTGAAGAAGCTCCTGCTGCTGAAGAGAATAACGAAACAACTGAAGCATAATTATATTTAGCGAGAATGCGTAAAGAAGAATGTTTTTATTTAGGTAAAATCGCTAAAAAATTTAGTTTCAAAGGTGAAGTCTTGGCTTATTTAGACACGGACGAACCTGAGTTATACGAAAATCTGGAATCAGTGTTTGTTGAATGCAACAAACACTTGGTTCCTTTTTTTATTGAAAAAAGCTCTTTACACAAAAACGATTTCCTTAGGATTCGTTTTGAAGACATGAATACAGAAGAAGATGCGGATGCCATTATGGGTAATGCAATTTATCTTCCACTAAGTATGTTACCAAAACTTTCCGGTAACAAATTTTATTTCCACGAAGTTATTGGTTTCGAAATCGAAGACCAACGTTTAGGTATTTTCGGAAAAATTGTTGCCGTTAACGACACCACTGCACAACCGCTTTTTGAAGTTTTAAATGGCGAAGTCGAAATGCTAATTCCGATGATCGATCATTTCCTTGTAAAAATTGACCGCGAAAACAAAAAAGTAATCATGAACCTTCCTGAAGGATTGGTTGAAATGTACCTATAATAAAATAAATTCCAATTTTTTTAAATTCCAAATTCCAATTAGGAAAGGGAAATTTCAAGTCTGAAATTCCAAATGTAGTAAAAATTCAATTTTCAAATTGAAATTGAAAGAAAAAACCTATTTTATTTTAAAATTATTCTATCTTTATTGGAATTTAAAAGAAGTGGAATTTTCATGATTAACAAACCCTATGATTTAGAAGAAAGAACTTTTCTTTTCGCCAAAGAATGTCGAATTTATATAAGAGCTTTACCAAAAACCACATCAAATATTGAGGATGGAAAGCAATTAGTGAGATCTTCCGGTTCTGTGGGAGCCAATTACATTGAAGCAAATGAAAAGCTAGGAGATAAAGATTTAATATTTAGACTTAAAATTTCTCGAAAAGAAGCTAAAGAATCCAAATTTTGGCTGCGACTATTACATGATTTAAATCCTGATCAAAAAACACTTTCAAATTCCCTATTATTCGAAGTCGAAGAATTGAGAAAAATCCTATCGTCAATAATCACCAAAACATCTAAATAATAAATCGAAATTTAAATCTTATTTTTGCACCCCAAATCATTCTTTCCAACATTGGAATTTGGAATTTAAAAAATTTGGGATTTACTTTTTATGTTTCAATTTAAGCAATTCTCTGTAAAACAAGACAAAACTGCCATGAAAGTTGGCACTGATGGCGTTTTATTGGGCTCCTGGGCTCCGGTAAATCATAATCCTTTTAGTATATTGGATATTGGCGCGGGAACAGGAATTATTACTTTGATGCTCGCTCAGCGAACTCATGCCGAACAAATTGATGCTCTTGAAATTGATGAAGATGCTTATGAACAAGCTGTTGAAAATTTTGAAAACTCACCTTGGGGAGATCGTTTATTTTGCTTTCACGCAGGTTTAGATGAATTTATTGATGAACCTGAAGATGAATATGATTTAATTGTTTCTAACCCGCCTTTTTATGCCGAGGATTATAAAACAGAAAATGAACAACGCGATCTTGCTCGTTTTCAAGATGCAATGCCTTTTGAAGAAATCGTTGAAGCCGCAGATTTATTACTTTCTGAAAATGGAATATTAGCGCTAATTCTTCCCTATAAAGAAGAAGAAAAATTTATTGCTCTGGCAAAAGAATCTGAATTATATCCAATAAAAATTACCCGAGTAAAAGGCACTCCAACAACTGATATAAAACGTAGTCTTTTGGCTTTTTGCCGAAATGAAACTCTAGAAATTGAAATCGATGAATTAATTATCGAAATCGACAGACATGTTTATACTCCAGCATATATTGAGCTCACTAAAGCGTTTTATTTGAAGATGTAAAAAAAAAACCTTTGTCAAAATTTAAAACTTTGACAAAGATTATGATTAATTTTTAATCTTTTAGCACACAAAAACCTCTGGTAAAACTATCCCCTTTCGGATATTCTTTGCTAAAGTAAAGCATTGATATCGTATAACAATCATCATAAATATCCGTAAATTCCGAGATATACTTCTCTCCCACGTTTACAAATTTAGATCCAAAATTTTTCACACAAACAGCTTCCATTTTACAATCGCTCAGCCACTTTACGCTCCAGACTGTTTCTACTTTTCCGTCCATATAAGACTCCTGAATCGAATCTTTTCGAATAAAATATTCATCTGGAAAAGCAGCAGCTCCAAACTTTCCAGTTTTAAATTTATTACAATCTAATTTTTGAGCATAACCCAAAGTTCCAAATGACATTAGACTAAAAAAAATGATTTTCTTCATAGTAGTTTTTTTAATAGGTAGTTTTCTATTTTCCATTTTTAGCAAAAAAAATAGCTCTTTCAAGAACCTCATCTCTTCCTTGTTGAATACCTAAAATAGTTGATTTAACTTCTATATCAGGAACAATTCCAATTCTTTGCACTTCTTTTTTGTTTGGATAAAAAACCCCATAACAAGTAAACGATGAAGAAAATCCTTTTATAATACCAAATCTATAATTTGCTCCATCTGCACCTCCTGTTTGACTACCAATAACTGTAGTTTTTGGAGCTGTTTGAAGCGCCATCGCGTTATGTTCTGCATGACTAATCGCATTTTCATCAATTAGAACAATTACTTTTCCTTTGTAATAATTTGGGTTCGTTTTACCACATTTATCAACTTCTGATCTCCAGACATAACGCCCAGGAAAACTAACATCCGGATCAATATATTTAGCATATTCTACTGATTCTGAATTAAGCCATTCTGCAATTGTATACATCACATTGTGAGGCCTTTTTCTATTGTCGAAAATGATAGCATTTGTATTATTTAGTGCCGTTATTAAAGCTGGAATATCTTTTTCTTCTAATTCATCATAATTTACATAACCAATATTTCCATCCAGAATTTTCCATTTTTCCTGATCAGGAAATTGAATTTTTAAATCTTGATATTTATATCGGTTTATTGATTTTACTGTTGTTTTTCCATCTCTGATAAACTCAATTTCAAAAGTTGGTGTTTTTCCGTTAAAGATTGTCCAATAGGCATTTTTTAAAACTGAAGGTTCGTTTGATCCTTCAACATATTTTGAATTTTCTTTTAGAATTTGGGCAATTGTTTTTCCTTCTACTTTTGTAATTAGATCTCCAATTTTAAGATCGCTAATTTTTGCCAGAGAATCATTTTTCAAACCTATAACAATAGCCTTTTGATCAATAATTTTAACATCAACAGGAATAAATTTATCTCCAAAATAGTCAAATAGTTGAGGCATTTGAGTAGAAGCATGCGTGTCATTTATTTTAATCGAAATTTCGCGCATTGCTAAAACAAAATCTTTTTCTGATTCCGGTGTATTGATTCGTGGAAGAAATTCATTTAATGTTTTATCCCAATTTTGATCCATTTGGTATTTATATGGGAAAAAGTATTCGATGTAATTCCAATATCTAAATAAGGCTAAGAGACGAAGATTTTTGTCTGTCCATTTAAAATCTGCATATTTTACTTCGTTCTTAAATTGCAATGGAACATCACCGCTGCCAAATTCATAATTAACATAATATTGTTTTCCCTGAATTCTGTTTTCTTCAATAAATTTTAGTTTTTTTGAAAGTGTTTTAGAAAATAATTCATTTTTACTGATCCAAGACAAATCGAAATTTTTGTCAAAATAATTCTTTTTAGAAGTTGATTTTACTGATTTATACCCTTTAACTTCTCCTAATGAAGTAAGCCAATTTTCAATCACTAATGAAAATGCTTCTGCAGATTGCGCTTCTTCGACTTTTGGCAGAATTAGAAACAGTTGTTCGTCCCAATTCTTGCTTCCATCGGCAACATTTGGGTGATAATATTTTAAAAATCCCCAAACTTTGCAAGTTGCAGCCAATTTTTGGGTTTCGGTTATGGATTTTGAATAAGAACATTGAAATAATAGAACAAAAATGATAAGTAAAGTTTTTTTCATTGTAGAATAATAGTAGGTTTTTGGTTAATTATTATTTTTTTTGGTTTGTTTTAAACTTGTTCAAAAATACTTTTAAACTGATACAAAATTCGTTCAATTAATCGCAAATCTTCAGTAACGATTTCAGCAGTTCCTTTCATTTCCTGCTGGAATACAATTTGTTTTTTATAAGATGTTTGCAATCCGTTTGGAAGCGCAACATCCAGGAGCAAATTTCCATCTTTATCCGGAACAAGTGATATGTTTTTTATTTTTCCTTTTAGGACTCCAAATTCACGATCCGGAAAATTCGCCAATCTGATATTAACGACTTGTCCAACTTTAATTTTTCCTGAATTTAGGGCCGGCGCTTTTACTTTTCCAACAAAACCATTTTTAGTATTCGGAATAATCGAAAAAACATTATCGCCAACATTTATGGTTTGATTTTCTGTCCAAACCTGCAAAAAAGTAACCACTCCGCTTACTGACGATTTTAATGCATAGGCCAATTCCCAATCTTTAATGACTTTTTTGAGCTGATAAAACGATTGTGCCATATTGCGTCCAAGCGTAACTTCTTCTTTTGTGCCACTTATTTGCGAATTCTGACTTAATTTCGAATTATCGATCAAAGAGGACCTTAATTGCGAAATCGACGTTAAAAGCCCCTTATAACCCTTTTGAGCTTGAAGATAACTAAGTTTCTTAGCCTCCATTTCCTGCGCCGAAATAATTCCTTTGTTGAATAACGTTTCAAAACGTGCGATTTCGTTTTTCTGAAGCTGTAATTCACTTTCGTTAATCACTTTTTGCTGTTGCAAAATTTCCAATCGTTCTTTAATTTGAACTTTTTCAGAATTCTGAGCTCGATTTTCAACTTCAAAAGGCTGCAGGTTTTTATTTAGTTGCTCCGCTTGATAATCTTTCTGAAAAACCGCAAAAGCACTTTCAATTTCTCCCAGCTGTGCATTCTTTAGCAAAGTAAAAGGGAATGTTTTGGCAGCGTCATTAACGTTGTATTCCTCTACTATTTTTTTTAATAAAAAAACATCTTTATAATTGGCAGTATTTTCAATAATAGCAAGTGTGCTATTCTCTGAAACGATAGATTTGTCTTTTACCAAAATAGCTTCGATACGACCGGATGATTTTGAAACTATTTTCTCTGGGGGAATATTGGTTGTAATTACTATTTGGGTTGTTACTACATCTGGGTATTTAATGAACCAAGACACGAAGAACAACATAAAAATAATTACAAATATCAAAACTGTCCCCCAACGTATCATCCAATGGGGCACTTTGGTAAGAATGTCCTGAACCTCTTCGCTTCTAAGTTCAATTGCAGTAGTATCTTCAGCCATGATTTAATTTCCTAATTGTAATTGATTTTTTACCAGTTCAAAGTAATTCCCCTTTTGCTCGACTAAAGTAGAATGATTTCCTATTTCGATAATTTTTCCTTTATCTAAAACTACAATTTGATCCGCATTCATAACGGTACTTAGTCGATGCGCAATAACAATTACTGTCTTGTCTTTAAAGAAAATATCTAATTTTTGCATTATTTCTTTTTCATTATTGGCATCTAAAGCCGAAGTTGCTTCATCAAAAAATAATATTTCGGGATTTTTATAAACGGCTCTTGCAATTAATAAGCGCTGTTTTTGTCCGGTGCTCATTCCAACTCCTTCGGCACCAATTTTGGTGTTGTACCCAAGTGGTAAACCACTAATATATTCTTTTATATTGGCAACATCTGCCGCATAAACCAAACGTTCTTTATCAATTTTATCGACTCCAATGGCTATATTATTTGCAATGGTATCGCTAAAAATAAAACCTTCCTGCATTACAGCTCCAATATGAGATCGCCAGGCTCTTTGCGAAATATTCTTTAGTTGTGTATTACCAATGTTAACTTCTCCTCTTTCAGGTTCATAAAACTTCAGAAGCAATTTCATCAAAGTGGTTTTACCGCTTCCGCTCACGCCAACTATCGCTGTTACTTTATTGGCTGGAATTTTTAGGGTTAAATTGTCTAAAACAAGAATATCAGAACCCAGATAACGATAGGAAAGATCTTTGATATCAATATCCGATTCAAACGGAACATCGGTTGTTTGATGTTCTTCTTGTTGTGTTTCGTCTTCTTTTTCATGAATTTCAGATAATCTTGCCAGCGAAATTTTAGCATCCTGAAGTTCTCTAACAAATTCTATAAGTTGGGTAATTGGCCCATTTAAACTTCCTACGATAGAACTTATTGCCAGCATCATTCCAAGAGTTATAGAACCATCAATAACTAATTTTGCTGAAAGAAAAATGATGAAAATATTCTTTAATTCATTAATTACAGATGAGCCTATAGTTTGTGTTTGTTCTAAAATTAATCCTTTTATCGAAACTCTAAAAAGCCTCGCTTGTACATACTCCCAACCCCAACGTTTTTGTTTTTCGGCATTATGGAGCTTAATTTCCTGCATTCCGTTAATGAGTTCCATGACTTTACTTTGCTCTTGCGAAACCTCAGCAAAGCGCTTGTAATCCAGAACTTCTCTTCGTTTTAAAAATAAAGTTATCCAACCAAAATAAAGTATACTTCCTGCAAAAAACACAAAGAAGATCTTAAGATTAAAATAAGCCAACACTCCTCCTAAAACAAACATATTTATTACGGAGAACAATACATTTAATGACGACGTGGTTAGGATTTTTTCGATTCTTCTATGATCGTTAATACGCTGCATGATATCGCCGGTCATTCGGACATCAAAAAACGAAATAGGCAAATTCATTAATTTAATAAAGAAATCTGAGATGAGCGATATATTAATTCTGGTTGAAAGATGTAATAAAATCCAACTTCTAATAAGTTCTAGAGCTGTTTTTCCTGCAAAAAGGAAGAGCTGTGCAAAAAGTATCAGGTAAATAAAATGAATATTCTGGTTCTGAATACCAACATCGACAATACTTTGCGTCAGAAAAGGAAAAATTAACTGCAACAAACTACTCGCTAATAAACCAATGCTAAGCTGAATTAAAAATGATTTGTATCGCAATACATATTGCGACAATAACCGAAAACCTAATCCGCTGTTTTCTTCTTTATCAAATTCAGACTGAAAAAACTTTGGAGAAGCTTCCATTAACAATGCAACTCCTTCTTGAGTCGAGTCATCTGCATTGTTTCCTATCCAAAATTTAAGAAAATCTTGCTTATTATATTCAAGTAAACCAAAAGCCGGATCAGAGATATAATATGTATTCTTTTTGATTTTATAAAGTACCACATAATGGTTTTTATTCCAATGTAGAATACATGGCAAGGGAGCCTCTTCTAATCTTGTTATGTTTAGTTTTACTCCTAAGGTTCTAAATCCAACTTTTTCGGCTGCATCACTCAAAAAGAGCAAATTACTTCCCTCACGAGTTGTTTCGCTTATGTCTCTCAACTCCTGAATATTGATTGTTTTACCGTAATGTTTTGCTACAATTTTTAAACATGTTGGTCCGCAATCCTTATAATCTGCTTGCTTGTAATTGGTGAATTTTTTCAATTTCAAAAATTTAATTCAAGTGCAATTTAATATTATAATTCTGATATCACTACAAAAAAAAACAGAGAGGAAAATTCCTCTCTGTTTACTATTTAAAAGCTTTATTATTCGAAATACAATTTCTGTAGGACATGGCACTGGTTAACCCTAACCAAATAAAATCAACTCAGTGACCAATTTCCTAAAGAATCCCAACACACCAATCATCAATGTGGGGAATTTGCTCAATGTTCCACGATCGAGCGCCTACAAATTAAAAAAAACATGACTAAATTCTAAAAAAGGCTATATCGTATTACTCTTAAAAAGGTTAAAAATTAACAGCAAAGACGGCTTGTATCGCAAATACCTGGCATCGTATTTACAGGACAAGTCCCGCCTACGGGTATTAAAACGCAACCTGCTTCGATTGCATAAACCCAACATTCAGGAATTCCTCCTTTTATTTTTTTTTGCTCACTTTTACTGATATGCTGAACATTTTCTAAATTCAAAATATTTTTCAACATACTTATTTTATTTAGTCATAGCAGAAACTTCGAGTTTCTTTTTACTATTTTTCAGATCATTTAAATTAGCCAGCATACTTTTTTGTTCCTGCTCCGATAATTTTTCAATACCTTTTATTCTTAAAATTTTTTCTAACATCATCTTTCGTTTTAGGGTTAATTTTTCAACTTCATTACAGACACATTTAAAACTATTTTTAAGCAGTTTTTTCTAAAACATGAACTTCTTCTACAAAATCATTCAAGAAATATTTCAACTCGCTTAATTCATATTCATTTGGAAACAATCGCTCATTGACAATTTTTACTGGTGTATAATTAAAATTATTTTTAGAACACCACTCATACTGCTTTTGAATTTCCTGATTAATCATCATGCTAACAGAGTCAACATGCCATTTTTTTAACCATTTTTTTAATCCTATTTTCTTAATATGCCAATCTGAGATCGCTTCGACAGTTTTTCCCGGAGTTGATCTATTTATTGTTAAAAGTCTTTCTACAACAACTTTATAAGGATTTTCAGTGTTTTCTGGGTTAATATTGAATAGCACACTCAAAAAAATCTTATCTGGAAATCTTAATACCAAATCAAAAGCTTCGTGAAAAGTATTATGACAATGTTCGCAACTTGGACTTATAATAACAGTGAGTTTAACCGCTGCATTTCTATTCCCAAAATTCAAACCTCTCAAATCCTCAAGACCTTTTGTATATGGAACTTTTTTAGACAAAAAATTCAGCAATGAATAATTTCTTTTAAATTTTTTCATTTCCTTTAGCGAACTTTCGGTACTTAAAATATTCTTAATCATTGATTTTAAAACCGTCCAAATAGGAACAAGAAGAACTACAGAGAACAAGAAAGGAAATACGTTCTCGAAACTGAAACTTAATGTGAACAAATCTGATGCAAACCATATAATGCTTTGAACGAAAATTAAAAAAGAAACCATTAAACACATTACGCACCATTTTTGAATTTCAAATTTTTGAATCCAAATTGAAGATACAATTATTGGTATTGCCAACAGGCTTAAAAAACCAATGAAGATTGCTGAATCTAAAGGCCGAATTAAAATAGAAATCAAACTAGCACTGAAAAAAATCAATGGCAAATCAGGAAAACTAATCCATTTATTCTCATTTCCATCTTTATTATTTATAACATCACTACATGATGAACTTGAAGTAAGATTACAGATATGTGAGATTATACTATTTTTAAAACCCAGTTTTTCCTGAATGATAAATACACTAACTATAAATCCCAATATAGTTGTCGTTAAAAAAATAAGACTAAATACATCATATGTATTATAGTAAAAAGATAAACCAACAATTAGCAATAATGGCAAACCATATTTTAGCCAACTGAATTCTACTTTTAAATTTTCTCTTGCAACTACATTATTAGGTTCAATTGCCACAATAACTCCATTCCAATCTAAAAGGAATTTTTCGTAAGAAAGTTTTTGGCTCCCTTTTTTGATCGTATTTATACGTACGAAGTTTTTAGCCTTTTCTACTAATATAAGTTCCTCTTTAAAATATGCTAAAAAATTTGATGGCAAATCTACAATCTGTTCTTTCGAAACTCTTACTGCTGCATTCTCTACAGATAACAAATCCAACGAATCTGTTATCGCAAATAAACTTGGATAATTTGGATGAGAAAGAAACAAATCTTTAAACTCATTTTTAATTTCCGAGTATCTGTTTATTTGAAGAAATTTTTGGACAAGTTTTAACATCTTTTTCGATCGTTTTAAATCATAATTACAATACAAATATTGCTGTTTTTATTGTAAATAAAACGACGATAGCACACATTTTATCAATTATACTACATACAATTTATAAATTATATCAGTCAGAATAAATTAATCAATTTACTGATAATCAATTTATTATATCGAATATTTTTCAGTCAAAACCTTCAAAACCGTAATCTCGACTAAGCGTTTTGGTTTTTGTCTAGTTTTGATAAGTCATAAACCCTAACACATTAAAACATGAAAAATCAAGCACTAAAATTCGAAGATTTTGAGAACGAAAAATTATCAAGAAATGAGCAAAAAACTGTTCACGGAGGAGAAGATTTTACTGATCCATCAATAGGACAAGGAAAAGGAGCCGGGAAGCCATAAAGCTAAAATTCGGAAAAAAAATTTGAAAAAAATATTAAAAAATTAATAATCTAATTAAGAATAAAATGGCAAATCAGAAACTAAATTTCGTAGATTTTGAAACTGAACAACTATCAAAAAGTCAGCAAAAAAAAGTTCGTGGAGGTGATTCTCCAATAGATCCTATAAATGCAGCAGAAGAAACTGGTCGAATATTACTAGAAACACCTCCTACAGATCCGGCTATTGGCACTGGTAAAGGAATGGGTTGATCAAAAACCAGAAATCATTAAATCAAAAATCAATCTCGAAGATTTTGAAATAGAAAATTATTTTAAAAACCGAAGGACCAAACGAACAGAAAAAGCATTAAAATTAATTTTATCTAAAAACACTCATTTTTAAATTAAATATTATTCGCAAATTGAGCTGGAGATACTCCAGTTCTTTTGCGAAATGATTTAGCAAATGAAACTGCATTTTTAAAACCAACGCTTTCCGCAATGGCCTGAGTAGAGTATTTTCGATACATATGATTGGTAATCATTTCGTTGATTACATAATTAATTTTAAGCTCGTTCGAATATTCACCAAAAGATTTACCAAATCTTTTATTGACTACATACGACAAATAAGTCGTATTTGTTTTTATTTTTTTTGCAACATAAGGTAAAGTAAAATCTGCATTTAGATATTCGTGCTTGCTTTCCAGAGCCAATAATTTTTCTACTATCTTGTTCTCTTTAGCTTCATCGATACTCAAATTAACGTTTTCTTTCTTAAGCTGAATTTCTTCTGGTTCAAAAGTAACTTCTTCTTGTTCTATCGTTTCAACTTGACTTTTCTTTTCTAAGTTGGCCTTGAATTCTTCAATTAAGGCATTCATCTTTTTATGTGCCCTATTTTTATCTCTAATATTTTTAATCAACAAAAATACAATGCCAACAAATAAAACGACATAAAAAACCTTTAAGGCTTTATTCAAAAAAACGTCATATTTGTATTTTTCCTGAATAGAGATCATTTCATCTGTTAAACCTCCTACTCCTAATTTATAGTTCACTTCTAAAACCTGATCATTTAATTTGGCCTCAGATTTTTCATAATTATCCAAATAAATTTTAGAATGTTTATAGGCTAAATCAGGTTCCTTTAGAATATTATAAATTTTTGCCTGATAATAATTTGACTTTAAATAATCAACTTCATTAGTTTTTGTTATAGCACTAATTGAGTCCGTTTTTTTAAAAAAAACTAATGCCTTATCGTATTTTTTTGTGGTGTAATATATGTCTCCTAAATTATAGTTTGCCAAGCATACCATATCCGGCATTTTATTTTGATCTGCTAAAAAAATTATATCATAATACGTTTTTTCGGCATTTACATAATCTTTTTTCCAACTGTAAATATTCCCCAAACTTAACTTGGCAACGATTTTATTATCTGCAAAATTTTTAGAATAACTTATGGTTCTTTTGTAAAAATATTCTGACGAATCAAGTAAGATTTTTTCTTTCAAATTTTTTACATAATAATTCTCATATGCACCTGCTAAACTAAGATTGATATTACTTTTTGTATTTAAGAATTGCTCTTTGGTATAAACACCTTCATTTTTATCTACAAACTCATTAAGTTGCCTTAGATTTTTAATCGCTAATCGATAATTCCCAACTGCATTATTTATTGAAGAAATGTTTGTTTTAAACTTTACAATCTGAACAATATCTCTAATTTCCAGAGAGAGTTTCATTCCTTCCTGATAATTTTCCAGAGCTTTGCTAAAATTACCCCGCTTCCATTCGGCCAGTCCGCCATAATTATATAAATAGGACTTAATCTCCGTTTTTTCTCTGGATTCCGGCATTTTGTTTAAGTAATTAAATGCCAACTGATAGTTCTCTTTGGATTTTGCCGGATTTCCTTTTAATTGATTCAGGTAAGATAATGCTCCATTAGCAAAAGCAAGATGCTTATAATTGTCGGATTTTGCCATTTTATTAGCATATACAACGGCACTATCAACATTTACATTGATGTTAAGTCGAATTTTATCCTGCAATATTAAATACTCTTGCTCTGTTAATGCTTTCTTCTCCTGAGAAATTACATTATTCAAAACAAAAAAGAGTAAAAAAGAGATGATCAGCCTCATTAATTTTGTTTTTTGAATCTCAAAAATAGCTTTTAAATTTTCAATAAACTAAAATTAATTTATGTTTATACTATTTTTCTTCTTTATAATGTGAAAAAATATAACAATTTTACATCGTTTTGTTATATTTTTATTACGTAAATTTGTTTAAGTAAAACTATCAAAAAATGAAACCAGATTTATTTCAAGCCCCAGATTATTACAACCTTGACGATTTATTGACAGACGAACACAAATTAGTTCGCGAATCAGCTCGTGCATGGGTAAAAAGAGAAGTTTCTCCTATTATTGAAGAATATGCTCAAAAAGCAGAATTCCCAAAACAAATCATAAAAGGACTTGGAGAAATTGGTGGTTTTGGTCCTTACATTCCAGTTGAATATGGAGGTGCTGGCTTAGACCAAATTTCTTATGGTTTAATCATGCAGGAAATTGAACGTGGGGATTCTGGTGTAAGATCTACTTCATCTGTACAGTCTTCTTTAGTAATGTATCCCATTTGGAAATATGGAAATGAGGAACAACGAATGAAATACTTACCAAAACTGGCCACTGGAGAATTCATTGGTTGTTTTGGTTTGACTGAACAAGATCATGGTTCTGATCCTGGAAGTATGATTACGAATTTTAAAGATATGGGTGATCATTATCTTTTAAATGGTGCAAAAATGTGGATTTCCAATGCTCCTTTTGCTGATATTGCTGTTGTCTGGGCAAAAGACGAAACAGGAAGAATTCACGGATTAATTGTAGAACGTGGAATGCAGGGTTTTACAACACCGGAAACACATAATAAATGGTCGCTTCGTGCATCATCAACTGGAGAATTAATTTTTGATAATGTAAAGGTTCCTAAAGAAAATCTTCTCCCAAATAAATCTGGTTTAGGTGCGCCACTTGGTTGTTTAGATTCAGCCCGATACGGAATTGCCTGGGGAGCAATTGGTGCAGCTATGGACTGCTACGATACGGCATTGCGTTATGCTAAAGAAAGAATTCAGTTTGGAAAACCAATTGCAGGAACTCAACTTCAACAGAAAAAATTGGCAGAAATGATTACTGAAATTACAAAAGCGCAATTACTTACCTGGCGTTTAGGCGTTTTGAGAAACGAAGGAAAAGCTACAACAGCACAAATCTCGATGGCAAAACGCAACAATGTCGATATGGCTATTCATATCGCACGTGAAGCCAGACAAATGTTGGGCGGAATGGGAATTACAGGAGAATATTCGATTATGAGACACATGATGAACCTTGAAAGTGTGATTACTTATGAGGGAACTCATGATATACATTTATTGATAACAGGTATGGATGTAACTGGGATTCCAGCATTTAAATAATAGACAACTATTAAATTATATATAAAAACAATTATGAAAAGCTTCTTCTTACCGAGAAGCTTTTTATCTTTGCACAAAAATTACAGAAAATGAATATTGAAACTATCAACAATAGCATTCAACCTCAAAAAGATCAACTTTTACAGCATTCTTTATATAATAAAATCCAAAACATTGACGATTTACATATTTTCTTAGAAAGCCATATTTTTGCGGTTTGGGATTTTATGTCTTTATTAAAAGCTTTACAAGCAAAACTTACTTGTACTACAACACCGTGGTTTGCTACCAAAAATCCAGAAACAAGATATTTAATTAATGAAATTGTTCTTGCAGAAGAAACAGATTTAAGTATCGACGGAAGAAGACTAAGTCATTACGAAATGTACATTGAAGCTATGGAAGATTGTGGTGCTGACACAACCGGAATCAATACATTTTTAGCAGAAGTAAATTCTCTTCATAATATTTTTGTTGCCATAAAACAAAGTTCTTTACATCCTGACGTAAAAGCTTTTTTAGATTTTACTTTTAGAGTAATCGAACAAGGAAAACCTCATGAAATTGCAGCCGCTTTTACTTTTGGAAGAGAAGATTTGATTCCGAGTATGTTTACCGCGATCTTAAAAAACTTTCAAAAAAATCTACCGGAAGTCGATTTAAGCAAATTACTTTATTATTTTGAAAGACATATTGAACTTGATGCCGATGAACACGGCCCAATGGCAATGCAAATGATTACAGATTTATGCGAAGATGATGCTCAAAAATGGAAAGAAGTTGAAGAAATTTCGATTCTGGCATTAGAAAAACGAATTGGACTTTGGAATGCCATTGAAGAAGAAATCGTGATGAAAGCCGAAATGGTGTAAAATCCAAAACAAGTTATTTAACGTAACTATTTGTTTAAAATGATCCGAAAATTAATTTATCTAAGTTATGAAACCGCATTTCAAACAAATAGTTATTGTTATACTTTCTATATTCCTTTTAAGCTGTAGTTCTAACGATTCAGCTCCAAATACTATAGTTACGCCTATTCCACCCGTTACTCCTCCTGTAATTCAGGTTCCTACAACTCCAATTAACAATTCCATAAAATACTTAGCTTTAGGCGATAGTTATACTATTGGACAAAGTGTTTGCGAAACTTGTCGTTTTCCCGAACAATTAAAATCCAACTTAAAATCAATTTATCCTCAAACCGATTTTTCGCTAAAAATAATTGCTACAACTGGCTGGACAACTTCGAACCTTATATCGGCCATAAACACACAAAATCCAGATTCTAATTACGATTTAGTCACACTTTTAATTGGTGTAAACAATCAATATCAGCACATGGATTTTTCAGTTTACCAAAAGGAATTTCCTGAATTGCTTACCAAAGCAATAGCCTTAGCCAAAGGTGATAAGAAAAATGTAATCGTACTTTCGATTCCTGATTATGCCTATACTCCATTTGCTGCAAATTATACAGAGACAAACCGAACGAAAATTTCTAACGAAATAGATCAATACAACACTTTTGCTGAGAATATATGTATAAGCAAAGGCGTAGTTTTTATTTCAATTACAGATATTACGCGTCAAGGTCTTAGCAATAGTAGTTTAGTAGCTTCAGATGGATTACATCCTTCTGAATTAGCTTATAAAATGTTTATTGGTCGTATATTTCCTCAAGTAAAAATAATTTTACAGGATTAAGCTTTTTTAGATTTCCAAATAAATCCGTCCAATAAATAATGAGTAAACTGTGGAACACTAAGCAATGGAACTATTAAAAATTGCCATGAAGAAAAATCAAAAGCTGTAAGGGCGAAATTTTCATTCCAAACCAAAATTTCCCATAAAAATTCTTCGGTAAAAGCAATTCCCATTAAAATCAAAACATAAATAAAAATCGCGTTGTAACTTTTTAGATAACTAAAAACTCCCGAAACCTGATTGGTCTTACTTTCGATTTCTCTAAAATAAACCAAGGCCATATATGGAATTCCGTGAGAAACTACATTTAGCAAAGTAAAAATAAGATCATCATTAAAATATACAATTCCAAAATACCATGAAAGCGCCGTACCAAGAATAATAGCATTTTTAGGAATATTCACAAACTTATTGTTTATGCTTTTGTAAATAGTATAAACCAAATAGGCTCCTATAATTAGAACATAAATCCAAAACAATATTTCTAACAAAAAGGTACTCTGAAAGCGGAAAAACTCGTTCTCAACAAACCAATTAAATTTTCTTTTTGACGACAAAAACCAATACAACATTGGGTAACCTGTTGAAGCATAAATGGCAAGATTATCTAAAGCAACAGAAAGCCTCGTCTTTTCTTCGTTTCTGGCATACAATCGCATAAAGCCATATTGTTGTCTTATGAAATGAAAAACAGCTACATAGGCCAAAAAAGACCAAAAAACCAAACTCCCAAAAGAAAACAGAATAATCCCAATAGCGAAACAAATGGTTGGTAAAAGTATTAGCCTCTTTTTGTTCTTTTTAAATTCATCTGCCACGAAATAGGTTTTGAATAAAGTCGCATAAACGTGTGCAACATCAATAAAAACTATTAGAAAAAGCCAGGTATAAAACGAGTATTTATTTTCAATTTCAGTAATATAATCCTGAAACAAAAATACGATTGCCAATACAAAAAAGGATGGACCAATAATGAAAATTAAATCTGTCTTGGCTTTATGAATCCAGGGTTGTTTCATCTAAAATTTGATTTACTACATTAATTCCATGATGAAAAGATTCTTCAAAAATCGATATGCCGGACAAATCGGTGTGGGCAAAATATATTTTATTGTCAATATTTTTTGAAGCTTGTTTTTTTGCTTCGCCAAAAATAAAATCCGGAGCGGGACTTACCATTCCGTGACCCAAAAGAAACACTTCCATTTGTTCTGTACAATCTTCGATATCCGGATGCGCAATTTTTAAATCATCAAAAACAAATTGTTTCCAATATTCTTTGTTTTTTTTGTAGAGTTCTTTTCTTGATTTTTTTAAATCTGAAGAAGAAAAGCTATAATAATACGTGATAACTTTTCGAGCTTGAATTTGATTTAAAGATTGGTGCTGATCGTAAACATAACCTAAACCTTTTGCATCATAAATAACGTTATCCCAAGAAAGCGGAAAACTAAAGTTATCTGCTAAGTCGGTCACAGTTAAAGTTGCCAAAAGCCACGGTGTATAATGAAACTCTTTTGTGAATTCTTTTCTGTCTTTTATTAAATACTGGTTTACAAATTGCGGAGTTGCCATGATTACTTTGTCTGCAATAATTTCTACCGAAACCTTTTTGACATCGTCAAATGCCTTGGCTACTACTTTATTATTTTCGACTTTTACCTCGTAAACCAAATGATTTTTTAGAGTTTTATGGTCAGTATATTTTTTTAAATGAGAAGCTAATCTGGCGTTTCCTTCCGGCCAGGTTAAAACACTTTCTTTTTTATCAGAACTTGCATCTTGTTTTCGCCCTGCAAAATAATGTATTCCAGCCCAAGCCGAAACATAGTGTATGCCGAGCCCAAAGTCGTCTTTACAACAATAATCGATATAATTAAACAATGGTTCTACTGTAAAATTGTTCGTTTCAAACCATTCTTTCATCGTGATTTTATCTAAATTTCTAGTCGCAATATCTTCAGACGAAAGATGAAGTGGAATATCAAATAAATACTTTCCGTCGTTTCCTTTCCCTTCGCGAAAAGTATCCATTAATTTAAAAAATCGTTGAAACTCGAGGTCTTCATTTTTAGAATTCCCTTCTTTTGGAACCACGCCATCTTGCCAATTATTCTTGTAAAACAATCTTTCATCGGGAGCAAAAGACAATTGCAATTCATCAAAAACAGGAAATCCTTTTTGATCGTAACCTAAGATAATTTTTTCTTCTTCCAGAAATTGCAATAACTCTTTATCTTTAAAATTAGGCAAAGGCAGATAATGTGCTCCCAACGGAAATTTAGAATATTGATTTTCTCCATTTGATGAATTTCCTCCTAAATGTCCCTCTAATTCTAACACTAAAAAATCTGAAACTCCTTTTTTATGAAATTGTCTTGCAGCACTTAAACCCGAAATTCCGCCACCTACAATCAGGTACGGAATATGAATTTGAGACATTGGTTTTGGAAAATCTTTCACCCAAAGTCTGTGTCCCAAAAGATGATTGGTTCCGGATAAGCGAAGCAACAATTGGATAATTTTATCAGAGCAAAATTGCAGAAAAGGAATTAGCAATAAAGAAGCTCCAATTCCTTTTACAAAACTGCGCCTTGATTTACTGTAGTTTTCCCCATTCTTCATCAAAATAGCGTACTAAAATTTGGTTGTCTAATCGATTGATTTCAATTTCATTTGAAATCATATCGTTTGTAAAATAATTAAATCGGTCAAACTGATAATTGTAGAATCTTAGTCCTGGAGCTTTACGATTTACTTGATTAAATGTAGTTCCAAAACCGTTAATGGCTATGGTATAACCCCATTCTCCAAACGAAGGAACGTAGGCGTGATAAGCATCGACCTGAGGAAAAACCTGCATAACGGTTTTATTGATACACCAAAATGATTTTGGAGCAAAATAAGGCGATGTTGTTTGTATAACAACTGCTGCATCTGGCTGTAGAATTGTTTTTATGGTTTGGTAAAAGTTTAGCGAATACAATTTTCCTAAACTATAATTTGACGGGTCCGGAAAATCGATAATGGCAACATCAAATTTTTCTTTACAGCTTTTTGCCCAAATATAAGCATCTGTATTAATGACGGTAACTTTTGGGTTATTTAGTGAACCTTTATTAAAATCAGTTAGAACTTTATTGGTTTTAAACAACTTTGTCATTCCTTGATCAAGATCAACCAACGTAATTTTTTCAACGTCTTTGTATTTTAAAATTTCACGCACGGCCAAACCATCTCCACCACCTAAAACCAAAACATGTTTAACGCTTTTAGCAATCGACATTACGGGATGAACCAAAGCTTCGTGATAACGATATTCATCGGCAGAACTAAATTGCAGATTGTTATTTAAATACAATCTGTAATCGCTTTTATTATGCGTTAAAACTATTCTTTGATAAGGAGTTGAGTTGGTATAAATAATATTTTCTCCATATAATTTGCCTTCAGAATATGCCAAAATAGTATCTGAAAACACAAAAACGCCTAACAGTATTGCAAATGAAAAAATGGCTTTTACTTTTAAGAAATAACTATTCTTTAATTCTCTCTTTAAAAGAAAACACAAAGCAATGGCAATACTAATATTGATCATCCCGAAGAATAATGAGGTTCCCATAATTCCTAGTTTTGGAACGAGAATAAGCGGAAATAATATGGAAGCCAGTAATGCCCCAATGTAATCAAACGTAAAAACATTTGAAACTAATTCTCTAAACTCGACTTTATCTTTAAGGATATTCATTAAAAGCGGAATTTCTAATCCTACTAAAAAACCTGTTATAAAAACAAGTAAATACAAAATGAACTGAAAATAAGCTACACTTTCGAATAATAAAAACAAAACAACTGAACTTAGTCCGCCAATTAAACCAACTAAGATTTCGATTTCGACAAAAGTATTCAGCAGATTTTTATGAAAAAACTTAGAAAAGAAGGAGCCAATACCCATTGAGAAAAGGTAAACACCAATTATAAATGAAAATTGTTTTACTGAGTCTCCTAGTAAATAACTAGCCAATGTACCCGCAACAAGCTCGTAAACAAGTCCGCAGGTCGCAATGACAAATACAGCAAACAGCAATAAAAATTCAAACTTAAGAAACTTTTTACCCATGAATTGCGGCACTAATAATCATTGAAATTCCAATGATAAATGCTGCCAAAACAATGGCAACGGCAATATTATTTTTCTCTGTAACCTCTTTCCAAGTGTTTTCGGGCGTAAGTTTTTCAATTATAAAATAGCCTATTATTAATATAACGATTCCTAGAAGTGAAAAAATAATCGAATTAACGATAGGTTGAAAATGTATTAAATCCATAATTTAAGAGATTTATTTGTGATAAAAATGGTTAACGGAACTACGAGTTCCTGACGTACTATATTTTTCTGTTGTTTCGCAATCGCAGATTCGATTTCCGGAATAAGTAAAATACAAATAAACAGCAAAGCAAAATATTCCAATTAGTGCTGCGAGTAAATTATTCTTTATAAAATCAAGTATATTCTTCATAATCAATTATTCGCTATAGGGAGAATAGGAACTATCTGCCCACCTTTTTTTCTCAAAATTTATTTTTACAAATCGTATCAAAAGAAAAACGGCAATCATAAAAATAATAACCAACCAAGCATTTCGACTTGATGGCTCGTTCCAAACCACCTTAATGGTCATCGCATTATTTCTTAAATCTTCGGGCGCTTTTGCCGGAGTGATTAAAAGATGGTATTTTCCTTCTTTTACGCCACAAATATTAAAATTCTCAAAAGGGCTTCCCTCTGTCCAACTTTCACCGTCTTCATAACCGGAGTAATATTCAATGTCTTTATTGGCATGAATTTCATCATTACTTTTTTCATCAACAAGAGCAACGTCAATATTTGCCCAAGAATTATCTACATCTGTAGAGACATGAATACTCATTGGGGCAGATCCTCCTTTTACAGAAAATGATTCACTTGTAAACGACTTATTATCAAAATCTGTAAAAGCGATTGTTTTATTAAATACTGTTTCTTGAGCTTGATCTTTATAAATATACCAATTTGAAAATATAATCATCAACGCACAAACACAAAATATAATTGCTGTATTTGTTAAGTCAAAATAGAAAGGTTCTGTAATGTTTACACCTGTTTGATAAGGTAAATTTACATTTGGAAATCCTTTTCTAATCTCACTTTTAGTAATATATTCTCCAAGAAAAGCGGTTTCATCATCGTTTATTCTTTCAACAGAAATCATTAACGGTGGCTGAATATATTCGACCATATGAATTTTTCTTGTTGGTAAAGAAAAATCAAAATATCCCTGAGCATTTTCGATTTCAACATCGCAATATTCGTATAAATCGAAATTACAATTATTATATCTTATAAGACTTGGATGTTTCTTTATATCGAACTTCTCCTCCATCTCGGTCAAAAAGATCCAGTTTCCATCTGATTCAGAAAGATAAACGAAATCACCTTTTGAGCTTTTCAAAATATATTCTGTCCACAAATAGCTTCGGGATACTTTTTTTACTATTGCACCAGTAACAGTATATTCTATACCTTTAAGAATGCCCTTGTCCCCAATTTTAAAGGTAAAATCATTCACTTCCGGTTTAAATTTCGATCTTAAACGAAGCTGTCCTTCGCTATCTGATAAATATAAACTGTGACAAGTTGGGCAAACAAAGTTTACAACTTTAAAACCAACTTCTAATTCTGTAACGGTATCACAATTGTAACAAGGAACTCTCATATACTAGCGATTAATTTCAAAATCTTTTATAATTGTTCCTTCAAAATAAGCGATGTAATTTGCCATAACTTCTCTAACTTTTTGAGAATTATCCTGCTGATAATTGCACAAATAAACATCTAAAGTAAGCTGATTGTATTCTGGCCAGGTATGTATACAAATATGAGATTCTTTAAGACAAAAGGAAATTGTAAAACTGTCATTGTCAAAATCGTGAACAATAACACCCACTTTTTCAAGATTAAATTTCTCTAAAATTGAATTTGTAATAGCAACAAAACCCTTACTATTAGTTAGTTTTTCAATTTTATCGACATGTAGCGTAACCAGTTTGTGTAAACCGGGCGAATAAGGGGGTAAATCCATTAAATTATTTATATACGAGCCCAAATATATAATATTTTTTTTGGATAATTTTAACAAGAAGATTAAGTAGGTAGTCAGCATGATTAATTGGGCGTCTACAACAAATTTGTAAAATATCCGTAATTTTGTAAAACTGAACTTCAATATTTAAACTTGAATAAAGGGACTACAATCAATTAGTATATGTCTAAGTAACTTTAAAGCAATGCAAATTTCGCCTTCAAAAGAGCTTTCTCCTTACATTAAACATTATCTTTTTTTAGATAATGGGACTACTGATGTTCAAAAACTTCGTTTGTTTTCTGATGGTAATACTGGTGTTGTTTTTTCTTTAAAAAGCAAACTCATCTCCCGAATTGACAATTTGGGTGCAACAGATTATTTACCCAATTCTTTTTTATACGGACAACTTAATGGCTTCAAAGACATTTATTCTAATGATGCAATAACTTTAATAATTGTCGTTTTTCAGCCCAACGGAATTCATCAATTAGTAGGCATTCCTGCGAATGAATTTTTGGATGCTATTATTGCTATTGATGCCGTTTTTGGTAAAAACGGATTGATTCTCGAAGAGCAATTAGCTGATCAAAATAATAATCTTTCTAGAGTTGAACTTTTAAATCATTTTTTTGGCAATCTGACTTCTAAAAAAACAATATCCAATCAATTGATTGTAAATGATTCGTTAGATTTTATAATCTCAAATAAAGGATATTTTTCTGTTGCCGATTTAGTAAAATATACTGGTTACAGCGAAAGACATCTTGAAAGAAAATTTAAAGAATCGATTGGGTTAAACCCGAAAAAATTTGGAAACGTTATAAGACTACATCATTTTCTAAAATTGATAAAAAATAAAACTGACGATACTAATCTAACTTCAATTTGTTACGAGGCAGGATTTTCGGATCAATCTCATCTTATAAAAGAATTTAGAAAACATACCGGAATATCTCCTACGGCATATTTGTACAATAGCGGAAAATTGGCCAATAATCTCATTAAAACATTTCCATAAACTTCAGGTTAAAATGTCGGTTTTATACAATTTATAGAATTTCATGCTTGTTATTTTTGATTCAAATTAATAACGTCAAAATGAAAAATCTAAAAATAGCCACAGCTCAGTTTGAGAATAAAAGTGGAGACAAAAATTACAATTTATCTGTAATCGAAAAACTTTCGCAAAAAGCTGCCAACGAAGGTTGCGATGTAATTTCGTTTCACGAATGTTCTATAACGGGATATACTTTTGCCCGACATTTATCAAAAGATCAAATGCTGGACTTGGCAGAAATTATTCCAACCGGAGAAAGCATTTTAAAACTTACCCAAATTGCACAAAAGAATGATATTGTAATTCTTGCCGGACTTTTTGAAAAAGATGAAAACGACAATCTTTTTAAGGCTTATGTTTGTGTAGACAAAAATGGTTTGGTTGCTAAGTATCGAAAATTACATCCGTTTATAAATCCTAATTTAACGCCGGGAGATCGTTATTGTATTTTTGAAATTAAGGGCTGGAAATGCGGAATTTTAATTTGTTACGACAACAATATTATCGAAAATGTTCGCGCTACAAAACTTTTGGGCGCCGATATTATTTTTATGCCACACGTTACCATGTGCACGCCTTCTACCAGACCTGGCGCCGGATTTGTTGCACCTCAGCTTTGGGAAAACCGTGAAACTGATCCAACTTCTTTACGACTGGAATTTGACGGAATGAAAGGCCGCGATTGGTTAATGAAATGGCTTCCTGCCAGAGCTTACGACAATGCAATTTATGCCGTTTTTTCGAATCCAATTGGTATGGACGACGATCAACTAAAAAATGGATTTTCGATGATTATTGATCCTTTTGGAGATATTCTGGCCGAATGTCGCACTTTTGACGATTCTTTTGCAACGGCAATAATCACTCCTGAAAAATGTATTCAGGCGGGAGGAAATCGCTATTTAAAAGCGAGAAGACCAGAATTGTACCGAGATATTATTGGTCAAAATCACGAATCTGAACAAAATGTAGTTTGGCTGAATTCTGATAAAAAAAACATAAATTAAGGTTTTCATCTTCTCAAAGCAATTGAAAGATTTATCTTTGAAAGTTCATTAATCTACAGAATAAACCACTATAATGGAATTTTTTAAAACTACAAACGCTGATATCGATGCAGTTTTCGATATCTATAATGAAGCTACATCTTATCAAAAAACAGTCAATAATAAAAGCTGGCGAGGTTTTGAAAGAGCACTTATTGAAAAAGAAATTGCCGAAAATCGTCATTTTGTAATCAAAGAAGGAAATGAAGTTGCTTGCACTTTTGTACTTACTTTTAATGATTTAATTATTTGGAAAGAAGCAGCTCAAGATCCGGCAGTTTATTTGCATCGCATTGCGACGAATCCAAAATTTAGAGGACAATCGTACGTTAAAAAAATTATCGAATGGGTAAAAGCATATGCTAAAGAAAATAATAAAGAATACATTCGACTTGATACACATAGCGGAAACGAAAGAATAAACAAATACTATACTAGTTGCGGTTTCGATTACAAAGGAATTAGCACGATCGAATGGACAAGCGAATTACCGGAACATTATAAAGAAGGTTCTTTTAGTTTGTTTGAGATTAAGCTTTAGATTTAATTTCCCCTTAAAAAAACCAAACCCTTGTGAGTCAATTTCGCAAGGGTTTTGCTTTTTTATTAAATGAAAGAAAAAACTTAAAAAAAATGTTTTCAAATTTTGAGCTTTACTGCTATTTCTGCATTTAAATTTTACTTAATAAATTTAAAACAAAGACATTAAATTCAGTTAGATTATATTTGGGGAAATGAGTGAGAAATTATGACTAAGAAAAAGATTATTCTGCCTGAAACTACAACTATTACAGAACGAAATAAAACAAATCATAATGACGAATTATTGCTTGTTAACAAAAGACTTGCTCAACAAATAGAAGAACGTAAAAAACGCGCAGCAGAATTAATTATAGCTAATAAAGAACTCGCTTTTCAAAATCAAGAAAAAGAAAATCGTGCAGCCGAATTGGTTATTGCAAATACGGAATTGGCATTCCAAAATCAGGAAAAAGAAGATCGCGCTGCTGAACTTGTTATTGCAAATAATGAATTGGCTTATCAGAACAATGAAAAGCAAAAGCGTGCAGATGAACTAAGTATTGCCAACTCTGAACTTATCTTTCAAAACAAAGAAAAAGAAAACCGCGCTGCCGAATTGGTGATTGCAAATACAGAACTGGCTTTTCAAAATCAGGAAAAAGAAGATCGTGCTGCTGAACTTGTTATTGCAAATAATGAATTGGCTTATCAGAACAATGAAAAGCAAAAGCGTGCAGATGAACTAAGTATTGCCAACTCTGAACTTCTCTTTCAAAACAAAGAAAAAGAAAACCGCGCCGCCGAATTGGTTATTGCAAATACAGAACTGGCTTTTCAAAATCAGGAAAAAGAAGATCGCGCTGCTGAACTTGTTATTGCAAATAAAGAATTGGCTTATCAAAACAATGAAAAGCAAAAGCGTGCAGATGAACTAAGTATTGCTAATGAAGAACTTACTTTTCAGAACAATGAAAAAGAAAAACGCGCTGCCGAATTAATTTTAGCAAACAACGAACTTGAAGCATTTACGTATATATCAAGTCATCATTTACAGGAACCTTTACGAAAAATTCAAGTTTTTTCAGATCGAATTACAACAGATGAACATCAAAACTTAACAGAAAAAGGAAAATATTATTTTGAACGTATTGAGGTTGCAGCTTTTCATATGCAAGCACTTATAAACGATTTACTAACGTATTCCAGAACAAATGTAACCGAAAAGAAATTTGAAAAAGTTGATCTTAATGACGTAATCAGTAAAGTACTTGAAGATTTAGAAAAGGAAATAACCACAAAAAAAGCCATTATTGAAATTTCAGGAAATTGTACTGCTTATATTATTCCCTCACAATTTCACCAATTAATATGTAATTTGGTAAGTAACTCTCTTAAGTTTTCAACGACAGACAAACCACCATATATCACTATAGAAAGTCTATATACGAAACCCAACACAAAGAAAAACAAATCTGCGGTTAATTACTGTCATATTATTGTAAAAGATAACGGCATTGGATTTGATCCTCAGTTTGAAAGCCGTGTTTTCGAAATGTTTCAACAACTTAATAATAAAACAGATTATAAAGGAACTGGAATTGGTCTTGCTATAGCAAAAAAAATTGTGGAAAACCATAACGGAATAATTACAGCTACTGGTAAACTTTATCATGGCGCTAAATTTGACATATACATTCCTGTAATGCAATAAAAAAAGTAATGGTAAACCATTCACGATATAACTACAAACGTTACAAAAGCGTATCGCTTAATCATTGAACCAAATGATCACAATAATAGAGTTCTTGAAAACTACAGCAAATAATAAAAGTTCAATCGAAATTTAGTGTCGTTTGTCGATGTTATTGGTCTTTAACTGAATCCCTTTGTTAAAATTGACTTTCAAAAAAGACATTATAAGTTCTTTAAGAAGCATTTAGGTCCTCCATTAGAAAATACACAGGAATTTTGCTCCGAAAAACGGAAAAATTAAACAAAAAAGACAGAATTTGTTAGCTAACATAACTTTACAAGACGTTTTTCATCAAAATGTCACTTAAAAAACACATTTTCTTCGCTCTTAAGCCCCTAAAATCGACTTTTTAAAGTAAGGTATTGATTACTAATTATCAAACATTTAACCTTTGAAATGCATTTCGTCGGTAATAATTACATCTTGTCTAATACTTCAAAAATCGCATTTTTAATCTGAAATTGCATTATACATTTGCACTGAAAATTAACAGAATACAAACTTGATTTTATAAAATCCCAATGAAAAAAATAATTTTAGCTTCTTTTCTTATGTTAAGCTTTGTTGCAGTAAAAGCTCAAAATGTAAAATTAAATGTAAATTTAAAACCTATCCAGACTTTAGTGGTTAACAATGCTCAAAAAGTTGTAGATCTTACTTATACAACTACAGATGATTATAAAAATGGTGTATCATCAACAAACGCAGATCACTTAAATGTTTACAGTACCGGAGGTTTTCAGGTAAAAGTAAAAAGTGCAAACGCTACAATGCAAAACGGAGGTAAAAATATCGACGTTAATACTATCCAGATTAAAGCAACTGCTGGTTCTGATGCTATAACTGGTGCTCAATATACTCAAAACGTTCAGTTGTCTAACACTGAAACTACTTTGGTAACTTCTACAAAAGGTGGAGTAGACAAAAAAATTAGTATTGAGTATAAAGGTGCAGGTGCTAATGCTTATATTGACAATTATATCGCAGGTCAAAACCCTACAGTTTACACTACTGAACTTACATATACTATTGTAAGTCAATAATAATACCTCTAGGTGAGAATAAATAAAAAAGTGTCACAAGAAATTGTGACACTTTTTTATTTAGCTAACTTTGCTTTACTTCAATTAATGTTCCCAAAACATTTCTTTAAACTACTAAAAATGAATAAACTTGCTTTAATTTTTTGTTTTTTAATTTTTCAAGTACAGGCACAAACTGGTATTTCTGTATCTCCTCCTAGAATTTATTTTGAGTCGAAACCCGGAACGAGTAGTACTCAAAAAGTAACGGTAACCAATGTTAGCGCAAAGAATACTTTGGATCTTGCCGTGAGTCTTGGTGATTGGGAGTATGACGAAAAAGGCGAGAATATGATGTATCCTTCAAATACTTTGAAAAATTCGTGTGCAAGCTGGATTTCTGTAAAAAATAATGACAATTATTTTACGCTTGCTCCCGGAGAAAGAAAAGAACTGGAAGTAACTATTACACCTGTAAAAATTGCCAATGATACTTTGCCTACTCATACCGCAGTTTTATATGTAAGCCAAATGAATCCTGTAGATGATTTTGATAGTAAAGGAGCAAATATTAAAGTTAGTATTCGTTCTGGAATTAAAGTTTTTCATACCCTTTCGAATAGTCTTACCAAAAAAATTGAGATCGAAGATTTAAAATTTGATCAATCTGCGAACAACCTAAACTTAAAATTTAAAAATCAATCCCAAATTTGGGTAGATGGTAAAATTTCAACCGAGATTATTAATATCAAAACGGGTAAAAAAGTGGTTCTTAATGATGTTGTTTTTTATACACTGCCTGGTAATTTGCGTAAATTAAGTATTCCCGTTACAGAGGCTTTAGAGAAGGGTTCTTACAATGCGTCGGTTATTATTGATTATGGTGATTCGTCTCAATTGGAAATGGCTGAATTAAATTTTAATTATGAATAAATATATTCTTATTACGTTTTTTTGCATTCCGCTTTTTGGATTTTCTCAAGTGTCTTTTACCTCTTGGGTAAATTCTTATTTACAAATTAATTCGTATAACGGGAATACCAATCCTGATGCGTATACGGTTACATTTGCCGGAAATGGTAATTTAAATATTCCGAATTGGAAACTTTCTGCACGATTGAAACAAAATATTGTATCTGAAGATGGTAAATTTACCATTCCATCTAACAAAGTTTCTTTTCAACCCATTTCTACAAATGGTCAGGCTTATCCAAATCCGGTTCCAACTATTTCGCAAATTGGCGCTCCACTAAATGTTTTTTTACAAGAGAATAGTGAATCGTTTTTGATTCCTAATTCTAATGCCCCAATATATAACAAGCCGCAGACTCCAAATGGTTATTACAACCTTCAGTTAAAATATGCTCTAACCCTTCTTGGTGGTTCATATTTAGGTAGTTTTCCTGCTTGGACACGATTTACGGCTTCTGTCGAGTTTACGGCATACGATCAAAATAATGCTATAATTGGTAAGATGAGTCATGATTTTCAATTCCAAATTGGAAATATTACTGATGCACCGCCACCTGCAGATGTACTTTCTTTAAAAATAAATATGAATGCTGCCAATGGTCTTTTAGAATTTAAGTCCATGCAGGATTACAGTAATGGAACGAGTGTAACGTATACAGATGGACTGTCTGTAAACAGCAGCAGTAACTTTCAAATTAAAGTACGATCACTTCAAAGCGACTTACAATCTGCGGCCGGAAATTCAATTCCGGTTGATGTTATCAATTTAACATTAGGAACAGCAACATCAAGCGCCAATCAGCGTATTTTTCCAATTGTTCTTAGTACTGCAAATCAAACTTTGGTACAAACTAATAATAGTACAAGCAATATGTCTTACCGCTACGATATTAAGTATTTTACATTACCTCAGGATGCTCGTTTGATTAATGCCAAATCAGATGATTATTCGACTACTTTACAATATGAGATTACCCCTCAATAATTTTTAAAAGATGCGTTCTTGTAACTTTAAACTTTTATCAATCCTTTCTTTGTTGTTTATGTTCGTAAACCAGCTGAATGCACAACAGATTCAGAATGAAGTCACTATGGAGATAAACAAGGATGCTTCTTTTCAAAAAGGGTCTTTGGTAAGTTTAGTTGTAGTTATTAAAAACTCAACACTGGAGAAAATAAACGGAAAGATCTATTTTACTCTGCCTAACGGCTACAGAAATCTAGCGTCTCAAGGTTTAGAAATTTCTTTGCTTCCTGATGAAACACGCCACATTCCCGTTAAATTTATAATTGAAGAAGAGGCTGCCGCTGGAACTTCTGTAATTGCCTGTAAATTAATAGACCTTTCGGGAAAAGTACTGGCAGAGCAAAGCACCAATCAGGTAATTACGGTAAACAATACGCTTGTTATTACTCCTTTAGAAACCTCGCTTTACCGATCATCAAACAATGAACCTGTAAAGGTTAGAGTAAAGGTTAGTAATAAAGGAAATATTAGACAAAATATTACTTTGGTTTGTAAATTTCCAGACCCAACAAATGGTAATTTATTCCTGGAACAAAATGCAGATATTGCTGTAAAAAAAGATTCAATTTTCACGTTCACCTATCTTCCATCTAAAGAATTGGCAAGACAATCCAACTATTCGATACGCATATCGGGATTTAGAAATCCAAGTAGAGAAATTTTTGGAAATACAACAGTAGACGTTCAAAATATTGCCAGTGTACAACAATATCAAGGCGACTTATTTATTAATTTTCTTGAAGAAACTCAAAACCAAATTACCTCAAGTTACCGAAGATTTGGCAGCGGACTCGATTTTTATCAGGTAAAAGGATCTGGCGGAGTCAATATTCCTTCGGGATATCTTTTTATGCGAGGTAATATCGCTTTATCAAATACGCTCGAAATTCCTTTGGTAACCAATACCAGTTTAACATATCGTCAGGAACGAAATGAATATACCATTGGTAATATTAATAAACTTCTTGAAATGACTCTGGTAGGTAGAGGTGCAGAATACAGTCATACGTTCGAAAAAAATCAAAAAGTTGAAGTGGGTTTTGTCGATCAAAATTATAATTTAATAGAAGAAAATAGTTGGCTCAAAAATGGTTATGGCTTTTATGCCAAAGGAATGCTTAATTCTAATAATAGTTCCCGAAATGCTTCGGCTGGTTATTTATATCGCTATGATCCATTCGAAAAAGCAAAACATAGTATTCTGGGAACCGAAGTTAATTATGATTTTAATTCAAATTGGAAACTGAATACAAAAGTAAACGGCGCAATGAGTATTTATGAAATTCAAGATTTTGTAAAACCATCTTTTGCAGGAGAAACAAATTATAGCGGAAAAATTAAAAGTTTCAATATCAACGGAAATTATTATTATAGTTCCGATTATTATCCTGGAAACCGACGCGGAAGTATGCTATTACAGCAGAACATTACGACCAATATTAAAAAACATAATCTGTATGCAAATGTAATTCTTTCTGATTTTTCGCCTAAATTCTATTCTTTTGAAACACAGCAAAAATCAGCAAATAATCGAATCGAAATAGGAAACCGTTTTCCTAAATTTAGAGATTTCAGTTTTAATCTAGGCTATCAATATCAAGACGAAAGTTCTAATAGCTACAATCAACTTTTTGGAAATTTAGATAAAAATGCAAATCAAAAAATGTACGCCAACCGAATCGTTGAGCAATTGTCGTGGATTAGTAATTCATCGCGACAATCGGCCGTTTTAGCACTTGAAACCGGTATTGTTAAATATCCTATGCAAACTGATAATCAGTTTCAAATGAAAATAAATGCGAATTACAGTTATAGAAATTTTAATCTAAATTCAACTTTTCAATCCGGCAGCTATTATTTGTCCGAGTATGCTTTTTCGACTATTGCAGGCAATGGTGTAAACTATGAAAAGCTTACAATGTCTTTATTTTACAATAATAACTTTGTAAACGACAAAGTAAACCTGAGTACAGGAGTTTCTTATATAAAAGATATTGTTTACGGAAAATCACCTTCGGCCTTTATCAATGCCAGATATAACGCAAAAGCCTTTAGCACTTTTTTTAACTCCTCTTGGTACAATTATTCTGTAGGATCTCTTAGCAATAACACCCTGACTTTTGAAGTTGGTGTAACGGTAAATTTACAGAAAACGATCTTAAATCCAGATCAAAAAGGTACCATCAAAGCGCTATTGTATTATGACACTAACAATAATAATCAGTACGATGCTGGCGAAAAGTTTGCTGCAAATTATATGATTAACATCAATAAAGTGGCCTTACAAACCAATAAGGATGGAATGGCAACTTATAAAAGAGTTCCTTACGGAACCTATTATTTAAAGCAATTTACACAAGATGGCTGGTATTACGACGATGCTACATTTGAGGTAGACCGACACACACACAACCTTTCGATTCCGCTTCACCAAAGTGGAAAAATGCAAGGACAAGTTTCCTTTAACTACAATACTAATACTGTGGTTGAGTTTCAGCACCGTGCTTCGGGTATCTCTTTTAGCATTATGAAAGACAATAAATTGGTCAAAAAAGTATACACCGATGATGATGGTAAGTACATATCCTTTCTTCCAATTGGTAATTATGTTATCTCTATTGACGAGAAATCACTTCCTGCCAATACGTTTTGCGAAACAATAAGCCACGATATAACTCTAAAAGCGGGAGAGATTGTAGTTGTACCGGAATTTATTATAAAAGTGAAAGAAAAGAAAATCAACACTAAGAAATTTTCGAATTAAAGTTTTAGATAAAAATCTTTACATTCTCTGCGGTAAAAAAATAACTAAGGATTATATTTTTATACTTCTCCACAACATTTAATGTTGGTACATAAAAAAAACCAATTCTACATTTTTGAATGTAAAATTGGTTTTTAAATTTTAAATACTTAAAAATCAGCATTATTTTGCAGAGAGGAAGGGATTTTCTTTAATCTGTTCTCTACATATTTTTATAATACAAAACTCTGATTTACAACACTATTTTTTTAAACTTTCTTTTCATTCGTAGTTATTTTTGACACAAATTTGACACAGGACAAATCATATATACGTACAAAACGCGAGCAATTATTTAATTTTCTACGATAGTCAACGCCATTTTACTTGGTATCGAATTTAAACGCTGCTTAATTTTGTCAGAGATAGGTTTTGGCATAGCACTATTTATATCCTCTTTTAATACTTTCCCTTTCAAATCGAGAATCTGAAATCCATAATAATCACCCTGACCTATAGTTAATATTGTCATTTTTGCAATGACAGTTTGATTCCTTGCTTTTACTACTGCATAATAAAGACAACTTTTTACTGGAAATATTTGATCAATAGTAATATAGTTATGTGCGTTGATTTCGGGGAAAGTTCTCTCAACAATCTTAGCAGCGTGGTAATCATCCAATTTGATACAAGGTCTTAATACGTCTGTAGGATTATGATAGGATTTTTTTTTGATCATCTCGTAATCGTATATATTACAAGAAATATTGTATAACGGCATGTCAAACAAGTTTTCTAATTGAAACATAAAATTACTAGATCGATCGGTCACGGCCAGTTGTCTCATGTCGAGAAGTAGGTATCCATCGCCCCCTGTTATATAATTCTGAATATATTCAGATTTCTCGCTTAATTTATTACTTAAGTGAATAATATTACTAGTCTGGTGTTGGATATTAAGATCTCTTTTTTCTAAAATTCGACTTAATGAATCTCTTTCCTTTTTAATTTCATTTAATTCATGTTTTAGAAATAGATTTTCATTTTTGGTCGTGTTGATAATATCATTTTTATCTTCAGAAGAACTGATCGACTGACCAATAGTAAGTAGTATTGCGCCTACACCACCTAAAAAAATAAATATCAATGCGATTATAGAAATCAAATTCATGTTTTTCATGTTTTAAATTTTAAATTCCCTGTCAATAATCTCCTTAAGTCTTTCAATCAATTCACTATCCTTCTGACCTATTTCAACGATTATTTCAGCTTCTTCAATATCATTTTTTTTCATTTTCAGTTTTTATTTTAGTCAATTCATGTTCTGGTTCATCCAAAGATTGAGAAATAATGGAATTTGGCCGTGTATAAACTATTTCTGAAAGTCTTTCCTCTAAAACTCCAACCTTAAAGCGTAATAAATCGTTTGTCTCTTTTAGACTTAGATTTTCTTCTTTCAATCGCACAGTGTCATCGCCTACTGCCGATCGTTTTGCATCATCTAAAAAGATGTTACCTACCCCAGTTAATAAAAAATTACCATCAATGCCTACGCATTTTGCGTACAATAATTCAATATCAAAGGTGTTTCTTGTGTACCAAGAGGATAAAGTTTGTGTCTTAATTTCAAGAAAACGAGCAAATTCAGCGTCCTTTTTAAAAGAATAATGCTCTTTTATCTTGTTAAGAATCAATGTTTTATCAATTTTCATAAACATTTTGAGTATAAAAAGCGTAAAAATGTTTCTTTTATAAACATTTTGCGTATATATTTGTAATAGTAAAAAAGTAGTCAACTCGTAGTAAAACTACAATAATAAAATCAATTCAAAATAGCACTTATCTATGATTAAAATCACTGAAAGAAAGAAAATGAAAAAGGTCTTTAAAAAAGGCTATTCGAAAGAAGTTCAAGACAAGTTAAAAGATAAAGGAATAGTGAATAAGAAAGGGGATTCTTATGGAATCTCATACATCACTCACGTCTTCAATGGCCGAAATGAAAATCTTGAAATAGAAGAAACCATTATCGCATTGTATACTGAAAAAGTAGCTGAAGCGAAAGAAATCTCTCAAAAGAGAAAAGAAATTTTTTGCACAAAAAAACCCGATGCTGGAAACATCGGGTCTTAATTAAGAATAACCTATAAAAGATTAAACTAATGGAAAGCAAATCTACGACTAAAAACCAAATTCACCAAATACCTGCGGGTATGCTATTGGGTGACAACCGAACAGAGATTTTTGGCGATCGAATTACAAAAAAATCCTTCTTTATCACGAACGGTCAAACATTTCGTTTTGAAGAATTGCCGGCAAACAAAAAAGCTCAAATTTTTGAACAGCTTTTAAATGACGATGTTGCCTTTGAGGACTTAAAAGATCTACCACATGAAGAAGCCACGGAAAAATTTGCTTTTTGCATTTATGGTGCTGCTGATCATGAAGCTGATTTTAATTCAGATGGAAAGTTGAACAAAGCCGACAATTTTATTTGCTCAAATAATTGTAACTGCTTAAAATGGAAATCAAAATCGATTAATATAGATGGAAATCCCTTAACAGTAAGAGAAATTCAAATTGTCAATTTAATGGCTTCTGATTTGGCAGATAAGCAAATTGCTGCAGAACTTAAAATTGCAGAAAGTACCTTGAATACACACAAGCAACACATTTTTGAAAAAGCAAATGTGAAATCAAAATCTGGATTAATTACTAAAGCTATAAACCAAAAAATCATTCAATAATTATGGACATAATTAAATGTAACAATGTTGGAAATATTGGCTATTACTCAAATACAAAAGGTTTTCTAACCAATTTTATTTTCAAAGTTATTTCGGTCGATTACAAAGATAATTTATATGGAAGTTTCACTATCAGTGTCACTAAGGACAATGAGAATTTTGTCACGGTGAGGTATATAAGTGTATGTGGACCAAATAGCGAAAATTTTAGATCAAAACTTTTAGAAGCAGGGCAATTTATTCATTTCCCTAACACAAGTGATAAAAACATAATTGACATATTCAGCTCTGAATTTGATCAATACATAATATCAGAAGAAATTAAAAAAATACAAAAGGAACAATTAGCCTATGGAAACCAAAGTATCGCACTCGAAAAGTCAGAAAACATTTCCTTCGAAGAGAAAAAAACGTTACGCTCCCACTATTCTACCAAGCAAACTCAATTACAGGAACGTATTAACAAACTCACCCTTGAATTTTCCGTTGTCGATTCAGAAACAATTGTCGAACAAAGAGGCGTTACCCATTGATCATACAGGCCTAACAGTTTCACAATATTATAATCTCTTTATCATTTAGTACATGTACACGGAAAAAACCATAGACGAAGTTAGAAACGCTGATATAGTTAAGATCATTGGTCATTATTGCGATTTAAAAAGAGCAGGGTCTAAATGGACAAGCGAATCTCCTTTTAATTTTAGTAAAGATTCATTTTTTGTTACTCCTGCACGAAACATGTATAAATGTTTTTCGACTGGGAAAGGTGGAGATGGTATCAGTTTCGTGCAAACATATAAAGGCGCGTCTTTTGCTGAAGCAATAAAAATAATTGCAGATATATGCGGTATTGTATTAGAAGAA
>Ga0302173_10000077_pt1 | contig 46004 bp, 42 predicted proteins | sample I_Fen_N3_1_FD_198785 | JGI IMG/M metagenome (GOLD analysis project Ga0302173, IMG submission 198785) | Peat permafrost microbial communities from Stordalen Mire near Abisko, Sweden - I_Fen_N3_1 | ecosystem: Environmental > Terrestrial > Soil > Wetlands > Permafrost | place: Sweden: Abisko... | reverse complement strand
CTGCAAGTATACCTGACATATTACCTGAAAGAAGGAATTTAATTGAGTTCTTAATATTAGCATAAATATTTCTTCCGTTAGTAACTGATTTGACAATGGTTGCAAAGTTATCATCTGTTAAAATCATGGAAGCAGCATCCTTTGAAACGTCAGTACCTGTTATTCCCATTGCAATACCAATATCAGCTTGTTTTAATGCAGGTGCATCATTAACACCATCTCCAGTCATAGCAACAATTTTACCTTTATCTTGCCATGCTTTAACTATTCTTATTTTATGTTCTGGAGATACTCTAGCATAAACTGAAATATGTTTTAATTTAGAGTTAAGTTCATCATCAGACATCTTATCAAGTTCTAAGCCTTCTACAGCTAAATCACCTTCTTGTAAGATTCCAATTTCCTTAGCAATAGCAGAAGCTGTAATTTTATGATCACCAGTAATCATAATTGGTTTAATGGAAGCTTTTATACAATCACTAACTGCTGCCTTAGATTCTTCTCTTGGTGGATCAATCATTGAAATCAATCCTAAGAAAGTAAAATTATCTTCATCTTTTAAAGTAAGCTCTTTATTTTCATCAAGTTCTTTATAAGCAAAGGCTAAAACTCTTAAGCCTTGTGATGAAAGATCTCTATTTGTATTATTTATGTTAGTTTTATCTTTTTCCGTAAAATCAGCTACTCCAGCTGAAGTTTTAATTGAAGTTACTCTATTCAATAAGACATCAAGAGCACCTTTAGTAACCATTATATACTTTCCATCTATTTCATGAAGTGTACTCATAAGCTTTCTGTCAGAATCAAAAGGAATTTCTTTAAGTCTTGTATAAGTATTTCTACATTCAATTTCACTTATAGAATATTTATGGCCTAAATTTACTAAGGCAATTTCTGTTGGATCACCAAGTTCAGCTCCATCTATAGATGTAGAATCATTACAAAGTATAGAACTAGTTAAAAGAAAATTTGAATCAGAATTTTTAGAGTCGATATTGCCACTATCAATTAATTTATTATCAACAAAAATCTTTTTAACAGTCATTTTATTTTGAGTTAAGGTACCTGTTTTATCAGAACAAATAACAGATACACATCCAAGGCCTTCAACAGCTTTAAGTTTTTTTATGATTGCATGTTCTTTAGCCATTGATTGGGTACCTATAGCCAGTACAATTGTAACTATTGAGCTAAGAGCTTCAGGAATAGCAGCAACAGCAAGGGCAACAGCAAACATTAATGAATCTAAAAGAGGAGTACCTCTATACATGCTTAATCCAAATACAATAACACAAATTCCCATTATTCCAATTGCTAACTTTTTAGAAAATTCATCTAAAGAGATTTGAAGTGGAGTGCTTTTTTCTTCTGTTTCCTCAATAAGTGTAGCTATTTTACCAAGTTCTGTGTTCATGCCAGTATTAGTTACAATTACAGTAGCTCTACCATAAGTTACTAATGAACTAGAAAAAACCATATTTACTTGGTCCCCTAAAGCAACCTCTTCTTTATTGATAACATCAGGGAATTTATCAACACTTTCAGATTCACCAGTTAATGAACTTTCGTTAACCTTAAGAGAGAAATTTTCTAAAATTCTACCATCAGCAACTACTAAGTCACCAGCTTCTAGCGCTAAAATATCTCCTGGAACAACATCTTTTGATGGGATTTCGATTTTAACTCCATCCCGAATAACTTTGGCATTTGGAGCTGATAAAGCTTTTAAACTATCGAGAGATTGTTCAGCTTTAACATATTGAACAGTGCCTAAAATAGCATTCATAGTTATAACAGCTATAATTACAAAAGTACTTTCCATATTACCCGTCATAGCAGAAATAATAGCAGCAGCAACCAAAATAATTACCAATAAATCTTTAAACTGTTCTATGAATATTGATAAAATACTCTTTTTCTTCTTTTCATTTAAACTGTTATCTCCAACAGTATTTCGTATTTCAGAAGCTTTTTCACTCGTCAGTCCTTTTAAGGTTACATGAAAATCTTTTAAAGCTTCTTCTGTAGTTTTAGAAAAGTATTTTTTCATTTAACATCTTCCTTTCAAATTTAGTTAAGTATGTATATAAGCCTTTGTTGAGCAACTATAAAATTTATAGGTTTAATAAAATGATTGTAAAAAAGTAAATTTGTTCTAACATCTAAAAGTTATTAGTATAAAGATGTAAAAAGTCTTTTTGTAGTAATTGTTAACAAAAAAAGACTTTTAATATAACTTCAAAAATTTGAAGTTATATTAAAAGTCTCGTTGCCACATGGGCACATAACACCAGACTATAAATATAGTCGCGATTGTTGATGTTATATTTATAACTACTCCCCTTTAACATAAAACAAGTATTACTAATAATATATTATAGAATTAAGAAAATGTCAATTTTCTTATGCCACTAATTATAATTTCAAGGATGATTTACTGTGCTTTATTTTAATTAAATATTCACACTCAATTTTTAAAGAGCAATTATGGGATTTAATTAATAGTTGAGGTATAATATACTAATTACAATATAAGTGGAGGTATATATTATGACAGGACTTGTACTTGAAGGTGGAGCGTTTAGAGGATTGTTTACAGCAGGTGTATTAGATGCACTTTTAGATATAAAAGCAGAAATAAAATACGTAGTTTGAGTTTCAGCAGGGGCTACTAATGCTTATTCATATGTTTCTAAACAAAGAGGAAGAAATTTAGAAATAATGGAAAGATTTATGGATAATAAAAGATATATTAGTTATGGAAATTTAATTAGATGTAAGTCTCTTATGGATTTAGATTTTGTATTTGATGAAATTCCAAATCAACATTGTACCTTTGATTATGAAACTTTTTATGAATTTTATGGGAAGATGTTAGCAGGTGCTTTTAACGTTGAAACTGGAGATGTTGAATATTTTGATAAGGATTTATTAGATAAAAGAAATTCAATTCTTAGAGCAACTATAGCAATTCCTTTAGTGTTTCCACTTGAAAAGATCAATGGACAATATTACGCTGATGGAGGACTTTCTGAACCTATACCGATTAATAAGTCAATTGCTGATGGTAATGGTAAAAATATAATTGTCTTAACAAGAAATGATGGGTATAGAAAGAAACAATCTAAAGCCAATAAAATAACATATAAAATTTATAAAAATAAATATCCAAAGTTAGCAAAGGTATTAATGGATAGACACATCAAATATAATGAACAACTAGATTATTGCAAGAAGTTAGAAGAGAGTGGAAAAGCAATGATAATAAGACCTACTATAAGTATGGATATAAATAGATTTGAAAGAGATAAAAATAAATTAAAAGCAATATATCAAAATGGATATGATTTAATTATTAAGGATAAAGAAAAGATACTTAATTATTTATAGGATGCTAAAGTACTACAATTATACTTTTTTTATATAATTGTTTTACTTTACAATTTTTTGTTACAATCTATTTTGATAGAGGTGACAAATATTATGAAAATTAGACACCAAATCCAGGCAGACCAGAGAGTAAACCAAGTGAGTTAAAAGTTAACGAAGTTATTCCGGAAAATAGAACCAAAACTAATGGAATAACAGTAGAAGACAAACCTAGTATAATATCATCTATTGGCTGGAAAAATGAAAACAAAGCTTGGTATTACTATAAATCAGATAATACCAAAGTAATTGGGTGGATTAAACCGGATAGCAACTGGTATTATCTTCAGGGTGATGGAAGTATGGTAACTGGTCTTAATAAGATAGATGGTAAGAACTATAAATTTAATGATAATGGCACTATGGCAACAGGATGGATCAATATTAATGGAGCATGGTATAAGTTAAAAGATAGTGGAGCAATAACAACTGGATGGGTTACATCTAATGGAGATTCATATTATTTAGATCCATCTACAGGTAGAATGCTTACGAATATTGTAATAGATGGATATAAGATTAGTTCTGATGGAAAGAAACAAGCGTCATCAACTGCTAATAAATCAGATAACGACGGAACTAATAATTCTTCAAATGGTAAAATAAAGAAATTGAGACTTATTATAGTGTACAGCGTAAGGATGATAATTATGGGGGTGGTTTAGATGCTACCAGATTAGAGAAATCTATGAATATGGCTAAGAATATAAATGATAGTATTGCGAATAAAATTGTAGTAATAAATAGAGGAGCGAAAAGTGATGCAAGTGATGATGTAGGAACTTTGTTTATACTTAGGAATGTTAATATGCCAGCAGTATTAGTTGAAGTTGGATTTATAACTAACAAAGAGGAAGCAATAAGATGTGCAGATCCAGCTAGTCAAAAAAATTATGATAAGCTGCAAGAGTTAGATTTAGATTATTATAACAAAACAAGAACAGGATATATAATGGCAAGAATAATAGGTTTCACGTTAATAGTTATGCAATGGATGCTCTTAAGGAAGACGATAGTATAGGCTGGTTTCATGTATATAGTGAAACCAGTTATATTGATGATATAATAGACTATATATTAAATTGCACATAAAATAAGGATCTACAAGGCAGAATTGTAGCAGCTACTATTTTTTAAAATTTATCATCTGCATGAGTTGTTCTCTGCACTTAAAGTATAGTTCCTTATTTTTTTTAGATGAAAATACTTGTTCACAATCAGCATACTCATTGTAATTATTATTTGTATTAAATTCAGATTCTTCTCCTATTTTGAAATCTGAATTATTATATTTCATAGGAAATTTAGCTGAAAACGGATTTTCATATACATATGAATCTTTTTCTTTCTCTGTATAAACATGAGCTTTAATATTAGAAAATTTATTTATGCAAAATATATATTCTTCATTATCTTTAATAAAATTATATCCTAACATAGATGCAAGATATTTAGAGCTACCTTTTCCTATTTCTATAGAGATAGGTTCATAAATATAAACATTCTCTTTGCCAATATCGCCTTTAATAACTTTAATGATTTTAATTTGGGTTAAAACTGCCCCCTTTAAAATTTCATGTTTTCCCGTTGCAATTCCTTCTACTATATAATCTGAAAAATTATTCATGTCAATATTATCCTCAGTAGTTATATCGGTAAATACTCCACCTGAATGTTTTAAATCTTCATATGGATAATATAAATATTTATTCTTTTCTGAAACAAATGTGTCATAATCATACTTAATAATTGAAGCTCTTAATATTAATGATGATATTATCCCTACGCATACTATTAAAAATATAATAATGTAAAATAAATTTCTTTTTAATTTAAACTTCATATACCCTACCAAGATCAACCTTAAACTTTTTATCAACTAGTTGTTCAATATCTTCACTAATATGACTAGCTATTAAAATAGTTGCTCCCCTATTCCTTTCTTCTTTTAATATACTTCTTACTTTAACTTTCGACTCTTCATCTAAGGAATTAGTAGGTTCATCTAATATAATAAGATCTTGAGATTCCATAAATGCTTGTACCAAAGCTAATTTTTGTTTCATTCCTAATGAATATTTTCTAAACTTTCTTTTATCCTGTGGATTTAGGCCCATTCTTTCCATTGACTTCGTTATAGTTTTGTCGTCTATTATGTTCTTTATACTTGCTATATTCTTCAAATTATCAAACCCAGCTTGATCATTCCAAAACTCTGTATTTTCAATAGTTATACCGCATGATTCAGGAAAATCTATTTCTTTACCAAGCACCTTATTATTAATTAAAACTTCACCACTTGTAGGTCTAATTAGTCCAGCAATAGTTCTAAATAACATGGTTTTACCTGATCCGTTACTTCCTAAAAATCCATATATTTTTCCTTTTTCTAACGATAAACTTACATTATCTATAATTTTAAAGTCTTTTACCACTTTACTAACATTTTTTAATTCAATATAACTCATAATTCCTCCTAACTAATCTTCAAAATTAAACATATCTCTTTTTTTCTTAATTGATGTAATTATTATATAAAGAACCACTACTACAATTAATGTTTTTCTACATATTTCAAAAATAATAAAATCATTCGAACGACAAGGTATTGTAAAACTTGCAGAAATATTAAGATATTGATTTAGTAAAAAATTATCAATTAAGTTCAATATTGTGTACACTATAAAAGGAGTTACTATAGATAACTTTAAATTCAATGTCTTAAAATACACAAGTGTAGCAAAAAAACCCACTGCCATAAATGCAGCAGCTTGAGTTATTGTATTAAATATTAAATATAGATGCCAATCAGGATATTCTATAATAGAAGCATTCAGAACGATATATATTACTGGAATTACATTCAACACAATTGTGAAAATTATTGCCAAAAACATTTGATTTTTTACTATAGATGATCTCCATTTTTCTGTAGTTCCAAATCTAATCATTATATAATCCTTATCATAATAATTTATAAGTATACTTAGTAATAACAAGTATGCTAACATAAGCGCACCTATCCTACTAAAAAAGCCTATTCCAACATCATAAATATCAAAATTACTATAATTTTTAATTGTACCAGTTGAAAAGTTATATATTAAAATAGAAAATATAAATAGAAATATAAATATTGATTTAATATCTAATAATGCTTTCTTTAAATATGTATTCATAAATTATATATTCTCCTTTCTGTAATTAAATAATTTCCTTATTTATTCCTATTACAAAAGTAACTAATGTTACTAATATCCAAACAGATAATACAATTAGAAAATTTCTGAATTCAGATGGCCAAGTTTGGATATACATTTGCATTTGATAATCATCAGGTAAGAACATTTCAGTTCCATTAACTATTAAAAAAGTTATAATAATCATTATTATTTTATTTATTTTAAATATCATTGATAAATTAAATGCTATTAATGAAGATATTGAACAAAATAGTGCAGTAATCATTATTATTATAAAATTGTATAAGTGCGGGAATTTACTATAAATATTTTGTAAAAAAAACTCTGCTTTATTATTTTGAATTATTAAGTATGCAGGTTGTCCAGTATTAACACCTACATTAGGTATAGATATCCATGTTAATATTTCATTAAATCCAAGTATAAAAAATATAGAAACAAATGTGACTACGAATATTGTAATTGCTTTTGCTAATAGATATTTTCTCTTGCTTGTTCTTATTAAAAACATTGCATACATATTATTTTCTCTTTGTTCTATAAATGTATCACTATACATTAAAACGCATAATAATGGAGCAATTAATATAAATGTTAAAAATACACTTCTTATGTCACTAGAATTAATTATCATACTGTAATCTGTTGTTTTTTGTAATTCTAATGAATTACGTTGGAATATTTCTTTAAATAACATAGCATATGATAAAATTGTTAAACTAAATAGAATACCAAAACAATATTTAAATTTTTTACTATTTAAACATCTACTAAACTCCATTTTTAACTCATTCTTCATTTTTTCTCACTCCTATTTGATTAGAAAAAGAGAGAGCTTAAAAAGCTCTCTTTTTACAATTAAATTGTTTTTATACAAGCATTAAACTAAAATTAATTATAATCTATTTCCCCGCTAGCAACATAACTAGTATTTCTATGATCATAATGATCACGAAGTTGAACATCGATTGAAGATCCTTGTCCTATAGTTGTTCCAGTAACAGGGTGAGTGCTCCATCCTTGCCAATATGCATACTGAGTATTAGCTTTCCAATCTAGAATAACATTTTGATTAGCATCTAATGCACGCATATCAACTTTTGTTGTGTTTTGCAGACTTGTTGCTAAAATTGCTATATCTGTATCAGAATGATTTTTTACACGATACCCCATATCAGTTATTTGTTGATGTGGTTGAAGTGCTGCGTTTGTGCTATTTAATTTTAAAGTTCTGTAGTGTGTACTAGCGGCTGCTGGTATTATACTAGCGCATAATAATAGTCCTAAAGTGATTTTAGCTAAAAAATTCTTTTTCATAGTATCCTCCTCTTATTAATTATTTAAAGTATTTCCATAACATATAATGACATAATTCTTGATTTTAATATATAGATATTTCATTAAATGTATGTTTTTGGGTGATAAACGTAATAATTTTCATTTCAATACATTTCATACGATAATTGTTACGTTTTATACTAATAATATTAAATTTTATAAATATATTTAAGTTTTTTGTTAATAGTTGCTGAAAAGTTATATATTAGGTACCTGAAAATAAATAGCGAGTCCAAGGTTACCATGAATATTTTTAATTTAAAATTCAGAAAGTTAAATACAGTGATAAGTGCTTGAATGATGAAGAGTTTTATTTTTTTGAGGCTAACAAATAGATAATTACTGTTAGGATAAAGTGTTAAAAAGAAGGCATAAGATTGATATTAAATGCTGAAAGTTGCAATTGAAGAGTAATATAAATGTGAAAAATGCAAAGTGATTTTGCATTTTATGATTATGAAAAATTTGTAAATTAATTGAAAATACTGTATTATATAAATATAAAAAGTAAGGTAACCCAATAACTAACAAGTTCCCAATGCTGTCAGCCTAGGAAACTTGTTAGTATGATATATATTTTTCTTATTTGATTATACAATATATAGATCAATGTTATTAGTCAAAAATTATATTGTCAAAAACTTGTAAGTATTGGGGGGGGGAATATTTGCAGGCTTTATTTTTTTGAGGGTTTTATAAATGGACGGAGGTGATGGGGAAAACTGCTATTACTAATTAGATAAATGATAATAGATTATTGTCACTATAAACTACAAATAAAAAATATACTATTCATTAGTGTAAATGTGAGGGAGTGATATTTTTGTATTCAATTATTGTGGTAGAAGATGATTCGATGCAAAGAGAACTTTTAAAAACAATGATTCATTCTACATATGAATCTATAAAAGTTTATGAAGCTGATAGTGAAAGTGCAGCTCTAGAGATAATTGAAAAGAATGATATTAATATGTTTTTAATAGACATTAGTTTAAAGGAATCTTCTGGATTAGATCTTGCAATAAAGATTAGGCTTATTCCTAAATATGAATTTAGCCAACTTATTTTTTTGACAACTCATTTGGATTATATGTTGCAGGCATTTAAGCAAATTCATTGCTATGACTATATATTAAAGCCTTATAACAAAGACGATGTACAAGCTATATTGAATAAACTTATTGATAATGACATTTATAATTTAAATAATAAAAAGGATAATTTAGATAAAGCTGAGGATAAGGAACTTGTTATAAAAGTAAGAAATGGCATATTCGTAAGAGTAAAAATAAATGAAATTCTATTCATAGAAGTTAATCGAAGAGACTGTGAAGTAAATACTGTTTCTGGAATTTATACATATAGCAATATTAGTCTAAAGAAGATATTAGAATTAATTAGTTGCGAATATATAGTTCAAAGCCATAAGGGTTTTGCTGTAAATAAAAATTATATATTTAAAATAGAAAAGCAAGACATTAGATTAAGCACGGTATATTTTAATGGATATTCTAAAACAGCTCTTTTAGGATATAAATTTAAAGATAATATTATGTTAGAGTTTAAAAAAGCAGGGCAATATTATGTTGAGTGATTTTTTTATAAATAGTTTAGATATTGTTAATATAATTTATTTATGGACAGTAATAAGCAAAAAAAATAGTGATTTGTATAAATTAATATTTAGTATAATCATTGCATCTGCTGCCGTTACAATTATTAACTATCTTCAACTAAACTTTATTTTTTTAGATATAGCGATTGTGATGATAATTAAAATAGTATATAAAAGAGAATTAAAAGATGTGATATTAGAGTTTTTTTTCATATTATTTATAGAGATGAGCTTGCAAGCTGTAATTTCTGCAATTGCTAATAAACTTATTTATAATGATGATATTAAAATTATTACTGTAGAATTATTAACATTAATTATTATAATTATTTTTTTCAAATCTAATTTGAGTAAAAACATTAGCTTTGAAAGAATAAATAACAATATTATTACGTATATGATTGCAACATTTGGGATGGAAGTTATAATTTTTAAAATTATTTTGATCTATGATGATACAATAATTTCAAATAATTTATCAATGATATCAATTATAGTTATTATATTTAGTAGTTTTCAGATGATTACATATATTAATAGTGTTAGAAGTATAAAAGAATATGAAATATTAAAAATATCAAAGGAATATAATGAAGTAATTAATGAAATAGTACAGGAGATAAAACAACGACAACACGATTTTGTTAATTACAAGAATACAATACGAGGGATAGTAGACGTTGTAGATGAGGATAAGATAAGGAATGTAATTAAAAATTACATTAATGATGAAGATATATATGATAATAAGATAAATGAACTTGTATATATTGATAATGTAATTATCAGGTCTATAATATATAGAAATATGTGTAAAGCAAAAAAGCATAATATTAATTTTAAATATAGAGTTGATAACAATGTTTTAGATAATATTTTTAGATATAATGAAATATCTAATTTATTAAACAATTTATTAAATAATGCTTTTGAGGAAGTAATAAAGGAGGATTGTATTAAAAAGAATATTGAAATTAAAGTTTCAAATGAAAATAAAGCATCTCATTTAATGATTAAAAATCAAATTGCAGATTCGAATCATCTTAACATAAATGAGATGCTTACAAGAGGATATTCAACTAAGAATACAGGCACAAGAGGCTATGGCTTGTATAATGTAGAACAAATAGTTACCTCTCATAAAGGTTGTATGGAAATTAAAGTAGAATCAGAAGAAATTATTTTTAATATTTATTTTAATAATTCTTCTGGATAGTCTGGTTCACCATAATAACCTACACAACCTGAATATGATAATATATTAAATAGGCTAATTAGCATTAGTGAAAAAAATGCTATATTTTTTTTCATTAGAAACAACTCCTTTCAAGTTAACAATAATCAATTGAATAATTTGTAAAAATATACTTAGAAATATGCAATTACATATTTGTGTATTTCTAAGTGTAAAAAACAATATACTCCAAAAAGTAATAGATATTAAAGATAGTATTTTTAATATCTTTTTATTTTTTATTGGTCTTTTTTCATTACGACATGGAGCGTAAAATAAAGCTATAATAAATGATATTATAAAAAATACGATATAAAAATATGTATTTGCCTTTGTAGCTAATGTGCTAAATAATAGTATTATTAAGAAGTACATTATGCTGAAAATTAAGCATGAATTAAATGTTTTGCAATGAATTCCCCCCATTAAAGGTCTTGTTGAATTTAAAATAACAAAAGACAATAAAAATAAAGGGAATTGATTTAAATATAAGAACATTAAGGATATTATTATGGATTTAGTTAAATCTCCTAAAATCACTTGTAGTGAGTATTGAATTTTTAGTAGATCTTTTTCAGTTAGATTACTATCATTTTTGCCTAAGTATTCTGTTAAAAAATCTGATATTGATTTTACCATCTTAACCTCTCATCTATGTAATTGTTAATATTAATATACACTATATGAATTGGTAAGTTCAATATATTTAGCACAAAACATGCATTTTATGTATAAAAAAGTATATATATTTAAATATATGGAATATAGTAATATATTTTATTTCTAGATGGGTACATTTATTGAGTGAATAATTAATATTATTCGCATAAAATATACGTTTTGAGTAATAATTAATATTTTTAAAAAATGAGACATGTGTGAAAATATTACTTTTGATGCATCATTTTGTATGTTTTGTGTAAAAATACTTATTTAATTTAAGTGTTATGACAATATATGATTGTAACTACGCAATATTTAAAACTAGTTAACTTTTTGATTGTGCCTTGTCATTAATATTAAAGCATAAAAGTTAAAATATAACTTTTATGCTTTTTAAGTATTTAACTTTACAATACTTTTAGTTTACAGGATCCCATGGTTTATGCGTATGAGGAAATGGGAATCTTGGATCAGGTGGATCCATGATAATGCCTCCGTTGATTTCTTGTAATTCTTTTTCGTCTAAATCTTTCATTTCAAAAACTCCTTTATTTTATAGTATATATAATAAAGAAAGATAGATATTTAATATATCTATTAATCTTATTATCAAATTAATTTAATATATTTATTTTTTCTAAAAAATATCTAAAGTAAGGAACTTGTCTATTTATTATCCTAGCTTTAACTATCATTCCATTTTTTATATCTAAATGATTTCCTTTTTTATCTTTTATTTGTGTTGTGTCTAGATTACAAGTTGCTGTGTAATAACTATTTCCATTGTTTATCTTTGTATCATTACTTATATCTTCTAATGTAGTTTTTATAGGTACATATTCCGTTTGTGGAAGTGATAATATTTCTAAATTCACAGATTGTCCTTGTTTTATAGTACTAATATCTTGATTATTAATATAAAGATTAACTTTCTTGTTTAATTGATCAGAAGGGAGACGTCTTGCAATTTCTATTCTCTTTTGAATCAAATTACCTACATTAACATCCTGAATTAAACTAATAAATCCATCATATTGAGCTTTAATAACTGTTTCATTATCAATATTCAGTAATGTATCTCCCTGTTTAACAAACTGTCCATCTTTTATATTTGTACTTATTACAGTTCCATTGGTTCCATTATAAATATCAAATATTTCACCTTGGGGACGAATTTCTCCAGTTGCAGTAACAACTATATATTTTTGAGCAAATATGGACCATATTGTTACTAAAATTAACAATATGCCAATTATATAAAATATATATTTCGAAAAACCATTTGGAGAACTTTGCATTATTTCTCTTGAATCTGTTATATCTTTTAACTCTTCAATTTTATATTTCATTAACGCACACCTCATTTTGTTTTTCATTAATTGTTGCTGCTATTTCATCTAAAGCTTCAATTGATTGCCCAGTCCATAATCTATAATAGTACCCATAATTCTTTAATAATTCATTATGTTTACCTTCCTCAATTATTTGTCCCTTATCCATAACATATATTTTGTTACATTTCATAATTGTGCTTAATCTATGAGCTATTGTTATAGTTGTCACATTATTAGTACACTCTTCTAATACTTTTTGTATTGCTTTTTCTGTTATAGAATCTAAATTAGATGTTGCCTCATCCATTATTAATATTTCAGGTTTCTTTAATAATGCTCTAGCAATCGCTAATCTCTGCCTTTGCCCACCTGAAAGATTGCTTCCCTTTTCTTCTAAGATAGTTTTATATCTTAATGGCAGACTGTTTATATGTTCATGTATTTGAGCCTTTTTACAAACATCTATAATATCTTCATACGTTGCAAATTCATTTGCAAATTGCAAATTCTCAATTATTGTTCCTGAAAAGAAAAATGATTCTTGAGATATATAGCTAATTTTATCTCTTAAGGATTCTTTATTAATATCTTTTAGGTTATAGCTGTTTAATATAATTTCACCTTTTTCAGCTTCATAAAACCCCATTAAGAGCTTTGCAATAGTAGTCTTTCCAGAACCACTTTCGCCAACTAAAGCTATTTTTTCGCCTGCTTTTACATCAATAGTTATATTATTTAGAACTAATTGTCTTGTACCGTATTTGAAATCAATATCTTTGAATTGTATATCACCAAGTAATGATTTTGGATTTATCTTTTTGTCTTCATTTTTTGCCTTTTCTAGCTCTAAATCTAATATTTCGCCTAATCTATCACTTGCTACTATTGCACTTTGTAATTGTGGCTGTAAATTTATCATTCGCTCTATTGGTTCAATAAAGTATACAAGTAATGCATTAAAGCTTATTAATTCTCCAACTGTTATTTCATTTCTTAAAACAAGGGTTCCTCCAAGCCATAAAATACATATGCTAAAAACAACTTTAACAGTATTTTTTAATGATCTTTGAAGATTATTTGCATATCCATATTTAAATAAACTTTTAATAAATTTTATAAATTTTTTTTCAGTTTCTAAATTTGTTTTTCTTTCTCCATTGAAAGACTTTATTGTTTCTATTCCTTCTATAGATTCAACTAAATAGGAGATTAACATAGAGTCATCTTGCATAATATTTCTATTTACATTTTCTAATGGCTTTTTAAACAAAAGTACTAAAATTAAATACATACATATAGGTATTAAGCAGGCTATAAATAATTTTACACTTTGCATATATAAAATGATTCCACCAGCAATGGCCATTAAAACATCAATCATAAGAGTCAATGCTGCAGATGAAATTGCATCTCTTATTTTTCCTGCATCAGTAAATCTTGAAATAATTTCTCCTACTCGCCTTGTTCCAAAAAAATTCATAGGCAGGTTGATTACATGATTGTAATACCCTAGTAATAATGGAATATCTATATTTTGAGACATGTGTAAAAGTAATGAACTTCTGAAAAACTCAGTTATTATTTTAAATACAGCTAGTACAATCATTGCTATAGATATTGTGACTAAACTTCCACTCAGGTTATTAGGAAGTATATCATCTAGTAAAAATTTAAAATAAAATGATCCTATGATTCCAAGTATTGTTATTAATAGAGATGATATAAAAACATTTATTAGAAGATTCTTTTGAACCTTAACTAATCCCCAAAACCTTTCAAACAAACCTTTAGTTTCAGCTCCTTTTTTAAATTCAGGTGCCGGAACCATTAATATTAATACGCCACTCCATATTTTAAAAAATTCTTCAGGTTTATACTTGATAATTCCTTTAGCTGGATCTGCAATTAGTATTTCTTTTTTTGAAACATTATGAATAACAACATAATGCATTAATGAATTATCAATAACAACATGAGCTATTGCAGGTTTAGGGAATTCATCAAATATATCATCTGATTTAGATACCTTTACTCCTTTAGCAGAAAATTTAAAAGTTTCAGCTGCTTTTATGATTCCATATGCTGATGTACCTTGCAAATCAGTTCCAGCAATTTCTCTTATTTTAGAAATTGGTATTTTTAATCCATATTGTTTTGCAATGGCTGCTAAACACGCAGCTCCACAATCTTTCATATCATGTTGTTTAATACAATAATATTTTTTTGTTAAATTGAACGTTTTTATTACCTCCTTTACAATGGTTGCATGCATTTGAAATAACAAGATATATACCGCAATCTTATACTACTACTTTGCTGTTATAAATATTATAATAGCAACCTTCATTAGCAATTAAATCTTTATGAGAACCATATTCAACTATTTTACCGTTATCTATTACTATTATTTTGTCAAAATTCTCAATTGTACTAAGTCTATGAGATATAACTACACAAGTAGTATCAAGTTTTAAAACTTCGTTTATAAGAGAAGCTTCAGCTTCATTATCTAAAGAACTTGTAGGTTCGTCCATAAGTATAATTTTAGGATTATCTATTAATGCTCTTGCAAGTGATATTCTTTGTCTTTGCCCTCCAGAAAAGTTAGTTCCTTTTTCAGAAATTATAGTCTCTAGTCCTAAAGGTACATTAACTAAAAAGTTGTTTATGCCTGATTTTCTAGCAGATTCATTTATTTGCTCATCTGAAATATGTTCTTTTCCAATTATTATATTTTCCTTAATTGAGTCATTAAATAATAGGGGCTCCTGCAATATTACTCCAAACTGGGTTCTTAAATTTTTAACATTGACATCTTTGATATTTGTATTATCAATATATATGTTTCCATTTTGAGAACTGTATAATCCTAGAATTAATTTCAATAGAGTACTCTTTTCAGAACCACTTTTACCAACGATAGCAACTTTTTCACCAGGATTAATGGAAAAGGATATATCTTTTAAAACATACGGATCAAATCTGTTAAAAGTAATTAAATATATAAAGCATATTTGAGATAAAATCAATAACACTTACACAAAATGCATATTTTTCAATATAAAAAGCAAAATTTTAGAAAAATCAAGCAAAAATACAGAGTAAATACATTTCATGTAAGAATCTTGTAGTTTGCAACGAAAGATATTTACATTACAAGATTAATATGTAAATATGTAGTTGCAGGTAGCTATTCACTTAAACAATCGCTACAAAAGAATATATTAGTGAATAGTTATTGCCCTTTATACTAACTATTGACTAACTCAAAAATTGCAATTTATTATAATAGGGGAAAGGTAACGAAACCGCCAAAAACCACGTTGAGAAGGAATATAACTACATAAATATTCGTTATTTGAACTATTTAAAAAAACTTTTAAATAGCTAATTTATAACTAATTTTCAGTTCTAAAACTATTGACAAAACAACATGAATTTAACTTTTATGGTGCTTACTTTTAGTTATAATTGGATTAACGTGGATTTTGTCAGAAAATATTGGTGATACCCCATAATAGTAAATATTAATGATTATGTAAAAATTTTTAGAAAATAATAATATTGTAAGCATTAAATTAGTCTAATAGTTACAAAGAATATATAACATTGGCAGCTAAATAGTTATTTATTTAACGATATTAAAGATTTGGAGGGATATGTTTTGATTTGTATGTGGTGTGGTAAAAAAGGATTGAGCGTTGAAAAACCTCAAACTATAGAATTGAAAGGTGATATATTTTCTGTATGTTGCAATGAATGCAAAGAAAAGTATGAGAAAGCTATGGTTAGGAAAAAAGATACCCAAAAAAAATACCTTTTTTTACTTATAAGTAGCTTTTTAATTTTTTTTGGAATTTGTATTGTAAGTGGAATATATGGACTTTTATTTTTGTCAGAAGCTATAGGATTAATAATAATTTATTATCCCAATACAACGCCAGAAACTGTTAAAGTTTTAGGATTAGAAAAAAGTAGAAAAGTTGCCAGAATACTTGGCATTATAATTATGATTTTAGGAATTATATTTTTTAGTGCTATATCTTTACTACCATATAAGATTTAAATATAAAAATATGAATCTATTAAGCTATAATTTTAAAATTTGGGAACCAAGAAAAATTTTAAACAAATGTTAAATTATTGTATTATTTTAAGTTGTTATGAAAAATATTGATTTTTAAATATATGCATAGCCTGCAACAGCTTACTAATATGTAAAAATTAAAAAAAGGAATTTTATGAACAAAACAAAAGATGTAGGAATGGAGAGTAATATTATAATTTGACAGAATAATTATTTAGGCAGGAGGTATTTTTTATGAGCTTTAAAGTTATAGATAATTCAAAAGTTTTATCGGCTCCTTTAGTGCTAAGTTTTGAAATAACAAACCAATGTATGCTAAAGTGTCTTCATTGCTATAATAGAAGCGGATCTGATCTTTGTAGAAATGAATTATCTGATGATGAAATATTAAATATAACAAGGGATATTGCAAAAACTAAATTCTTTTCTTTTTGTTTCTGTGGTGGAGAAACCTTATTAAAGTATGAATTGATTTTAAAAATGTGTGATATATTAATTGATTCATGTCCCAATATAAATATGGTATCAAATGGATATCTAATGGATGAAGAAAAAGTTAATAATCTAAAAAAACATGGTATGAAACATATACAGATTAGTATAGATGGACATGATTCAGAAACACATGATCACATGAGAGGTGTTAAAGGATCATTTGAAAGAGCTATTAATGCAGTTAAAATAATAAATGAATCAGGTTTAGACTTGTCAGTGGCATTTTGCCCTACTAATTTTAATATAGACAAGTTTCCAAATTTGATTGAAATTTTAAAACAATATAAAAGTTTAAAGAAAGTACGTGTTCAACCATTAATGCTTATGGGAAGAGGTTTTGTTAATGATATTGCACCATCAGAGGAACAATATAGAAAACTAGTTGAGTACATAAATGCTTTTAATTATGAGAACAAAGCTTCATTTTCTATAGAATGGGGAGATCCTGTTGATCATTTGATTAGGTTTAAAAACTTTAAACTTGATAACAATTTGTTTGCGGAAATAAAATCTGATGGTATGTTAACAGCATCATCATATATACCAATTTATGTTGGAAACTTAAAAAAACACTCATATAGTGATTATTGGAAAAGCGGCATTGGACAAGCTTGGAAATTACCAGTTATACAAGAAGTAGCAGAAAAATTTTCATCTATAAGTGATCTTGGTTCAAGTAATAGCGAATTGCCAAGGATATTTTTTGAAAACAGTATCTATATTGATTTTGTAGAAGATAAACCACTTGATAATATTGAAAAATTTAGTCTGAAAAATCTAGTTTAAAGAAATTTTCAAATTATTTCTTAAAGCAAAATATTAGCTTTAAATTTAGATTAATCAAAGAGGTGAGTTTGATAATTAATCAAAGGGGGAATTAAAAAAATGGATAGTAAATATTACAAGGTTGTGCCCTGTATCAAAAATGGGGTTTTTATTAGAGAAGAGGATGAAGAAAATTTATTAGTAATACCAGCTGGGTATGATTATAATTCATCTATGATTTTAAATAAAATAGGAAAAAGAATAATAGAATTATGTGATAAAAAAAATACTGTTGCAGATATTGTAAATATATTAAGTGTAGAATTTGATGATAAAGATATAGATAAAATTTTGGATGATGTTCGTAAATTTATTTTAGTAATGAAAAGACTAAGCGTAATTATATGTAACATGGAGGTAGAAATGTATAGAGGAATCAATTTATGTAAATTCAATAATTATAAAATTAGAAGATTAGGCGAAGGAAGTATAAAAGAAATAGAAAAATTTATAAATTTAGAAGAATCATATTTTATAAATAATTTACTTCCTGAACATGAATACGAGACAATAAACTTGAGAGCAAAGTTATTTGGATTTTTAGAAGAATTTTATGTTTTCAGTGAAAATGAAGAAACTGTTGCTATGATTAGTTTTGAGAAAAAGGTTAATAAATATAATAAGTATTTTAAAGTTGGCCAAATAAAAATATTAAAAGCTTTAGATAATGAGTTATTGAAAAAGTTTTTAGATAATTGTATTTCAGATTTAAAGAAATCTATAGATTCCAAATGCAATAAGATAAGAGTATCACTTAAGTCAGATGAACTAAATTTGGAAGCTTTATTGAAAGTATTAAAAGAATTTGATTTTAAGGAAGTAGCAATACTTAAAAATGAATTCGGTGTTAATATTGATAATCTAATTTTAGATTTAAATATATAATAATAGAGGAGGATGTATAAAAATGTATGAAGGAGCTAATATTAAAGAACTACAACAAATAAAATCAGATGAGGACCTTATGTTATATTCCGGAAGTGGGTTTTGGTCTGCGTACACTAATGGTGTGTGGGCAGCAGAAGGAATAACTATGGCTGCAGGTTATACAAATGTAGCTGTAGCAACTAATGCTGTACTTGCAGCAGAAGCAGTTGCAGTTGTCGCAATTGTTATAGATTAATGCACACAATGTATTAATTAACTGAATTTTAAACTAAGCACTATCAATATTATTAATTTATTAAAATTTGATAGTGCTTTAGTGGTTATAAAAATTAAGTTTTAAAATTTAGAATGTAGATATCAACAACTATTAACGAGAAAGGCAGAGACTATGTTTTTTAATAGATTTATATGTGTAAAACAACAGGATTTTAAAGATTGTGGTTGTGCATGTTTGGCTACCATATTTAAACAATACGAAATTGAATATAGAATATCTGAATTAAGAGAGACTTGTTCTATAGATAGAAATGGAGTAACAATTTCTAATATTATTAAGGCAGCAGATAAATTTGGGTTTTCTGCTAAAGCTTTTAAGGTAAGTAAGGATGAGAATTTATTTACTGGTTTTCCACTACCTGCAATTGCCAATGTTATTATTGATGATACATATTCTCATTTTATAGTTATTCATAAAATAACTAAAAAATTTATAATCATAGCTGATCCAAAGGATGGAATAAAAAAGGTTAAGATAACTGACTTTTTAAAAATATGGACTGGGATAATAATTGTTTTAATTCCTAATTCACTTCAAATATCAAAAAAAGGATACAATTCAAATAAGGATGAAATGTTTATTAAAAAGATTTTTTATATTTTAAAACCTCAAAAAAGACTTTTAATTAATATATTTTTAAACTCTATTTTAATAACCATATTAGGAATAGTTAGTTCGTTATACATAAAATACATTTTAAATACCATAATTCCAACAAATTCAAATGAATCTCTATTAATATTTTCAATAGGAATGATAATTATAACAATATTTTATGTATTATTTAAAGCTTTTAGACAACAACTTCTTCTTTATTTTACGCAGAGGATAGATATTCCGCTAATGTTAGAATACTACAATCATATACTTAACTTACCAATGTTTTTTTTCGAGTCTAGAAATGAAGGAGAAATAATATCAAGATTAAATGATGCTTATAAAATAAGGGAAGCTATCTCGGGTGCTACTTTAAATATTTTTATGGATAGTTTTATGATTATAATTGGTGCAATAGCATTATATTGTCAGAGTAGTTTTCTATTTTATATCACATTAATACCATTAATTATGTACATTATAATAGTATTGATATTTAGAAAAACAATAGAAAATAATAATAAAGATACGATGCAAAGCCAAGCAAAAATCACATCATATTTAGCTGAATGTATAAATGGGATTGAGACAATAAAGGGTTGTAATATAGAAGATTATGCAGCTTTAAATATAGAAAAGAATTTTGTTAAATTTGTAAAAGCTAACTTCAAAATGGGAATGGTTAATAATATCCAATCAACATTGCAGGGTGGAGTAAAAGGAATATTTGGAATATGTATTTTGTGGATTGGAGTAACAGAGGTTGTTAAAGGTAATATGAGTATAGGTTCCCTTTTAGCTTTTAATAGTTTTTTAGCTTATTTTTTAACACCAGTAGAGAATATAGTGAACCTACAATCTAAAATTCAGAGTGCAGCAGTAGCCTTTGAAAGGTTGGAGGAAATTGTATCTATACCAATTGAAAAAGAAAATGAAGAAAGTAAAAAGATATCTCCAACCACATTGAAAGGTGAAATAGAATTTAAAGATGTAAATTTTAGATATAATAGTGGTTATGTGTTGAAAGATTTTAATTTAAAAATACATAGGAATGAAAAAATTGCATTAGTAGGAGAAAGTGGAGCTGGTAAGACAACTTTAGTTAAACTATTAATGAATTTTTATTCATGTGAGAAAGGCGAAATAATTATAAACGGATATAATATAGAAGATATAAATCTTGAAATATTAAGGGGGAAAATAGCATATATATCCCAAGAAACATTTTTATTTAATGGAACGATTATTGAAAATTTATCTTTAGGTAATTCTCATATAAAATATGAAGAAATAGTTGAAGCGTGCAAAAAATCTAAAATACATGATTATATTAATTCTTTACCATTGAGATATAATACAATGATTGAAGAAAATGGTTCGAATTTTTCAGGTGGACAGAAACAACGATTATCTATAGCAAGAGCTATTCTTAAAAAGCCAGAAATTTTAATTATGGATGAGGCTACAAGCAGCTTGGATTCAATTACTGAAAAAGCTATTGAAAAAACAATGAATGAATTTAGTGAGAATATAACAACTCTAGTAATAGCTCATAGGTTAAGTACTATTATGAGATGTGATACTATTTATGTTATAGAAAAAGGAGAAATAAAAGAATATGGATCTCATAAAAAACTATTAAACCAACATGGAAAATACTTTGAGTTATGGAAGGAACAATTTCCTGAAAATTACCAAAATAAAGAAGTGTTTTCTACATAATTTATTAAATAGGAGTAGCATAAAGATGAAACATGTTATATACAATATAGGAGAACTTACAGATAGTAGGCAGCTTCTAGAAGCTAATAAACTTAAATATGCTATTATATTTACGTACATGATTATTGCTTTGCTTATAGCTTTTCTTATATGGGCATACTTTGGAGAAATAGATATTACAGTTAAAGTGAATGGAATTGTTAGACCAATAAATGAAGCTAATAGGGTGATGAATGAATGCGGTGGGAAAGTAGAATATACATATATAAAAAATGGACAACAAGTTAAAGAATCACAAGTGTTATATTCAATTGATCATTCAGAATTAGATTTGCAGAAATCTTCGTTAGAAGAAAAGATTAAAGAAATAAATACAGAACTAGAACGGTTTGACAAATTAAAGAAAAGTATAAATGATAAAAAAAATTATTTTGATGAAGATAGCGAAGATGAAAAAATCTTTTACAATAAGTATTTGCAATATGAAACAGAGTATAAAGATGAATTAGCAAAAAATGAATTAGTTCAAAATCAGATACAAGATATTGATGCGAATTTAAATAATTTTAAACTTTTACAACAATCAATAGATAAAAATGAAAACTATTGCCCTAAAGATAGTTCGTTTTATAATCAATTTGAGGATTATAAATTAAATATAAAACAACATCAAGATAAAGTAAATGAGGCGGAGAGAAATTATAATATGCAACAACAGCTTGGAGAAGCTAATGCTGTCCCAGAAAATGATGTTACCAAATCAAAAAATGAATTGGAAAGTGCGCAGGATGAATTAAAAAAGTACAAAAATCAATATACATTAACTGTTCAGCAGGATGTTGATAAATATGAAGAAAAATTCAAAGAAACACAAAATACAGTAACAAATAAGATTACTTTAAATCAAATTGCGCAGATTGATGTAAGCATAAAAGATGACAAGGGTAATTTGAAAAGTTTAAATGACAGTTTAAATAGTATTAGCTTAAATATTGATAAGTGTGTAATAAAGTCTCCTATAAATGGAGTAATTAATACTCCAAATGAAATTGCTAAAGGTGATATGTTGCAAAGTGGTAGTGAAGTGGCTACTATTATTCCAGATGATATTTCAGATTATAAAGTCCAATTATATGTATTGAACAAAGATATTGGAAATATAAAAGAAGGGCAGAATATAAAATACCATTTCACATCACTCCCTTATCAAGAATATGGATATTTAGAAGGAACAATACTTAAGATAAGTTTAGATTCAACAGCAGATACTAAGACTGGTGAAAGTTTTTATTTAGTAGAAGCATCAGTTGAAAATAAGCCACTGTATAGTTATAAAAAAGAAAAAAGTGAAATTAAGATTGGAATGAATTGTGAAGCTAATATTATCACTGAGAGGAAAAAGGTTCTATATTATTTGTTTGAGAAGCTGAATTTAAACAATTAAAAAAATATAAGCTATTAATAGGGATGTGATTATATGAACGAAACATCATTAATTATATGCTTTATAATTAATATTGTAGTATGTTTTGGAATACCTTTAGGGGCACTTGTTTATCTTGTTGCAACTAAAAAGAAAGCAGAAAAATCTTTTTTTGTTGGTATATGTATATTTTTAATCTTTCAGGTATTTTTTAGGATGCCATTATTACAATATGTTTTATCTAAAATGGATTGGTATAATATTATGAATTCAACTAGTCCAATAGCATATGGATTATTTTTGGGATTAACAGCAGGTTTGTTTGAAGAAGTAGGGAGATTTTTAGGTTTTAAGATATTTCTTAAGAAGAACCTAAGATGGATTGATGGATTTGCATTTGGAATAGGACATGGTGGAATCGAGGCTATGTTACTTGTTGGAACTTCATTTATTCAAAGATTAATAATACTAATATCCTTAAATAATGGAACTTTTGATCCAGTTAAAATAGGGGTGAGTGAAGAGAGTGTAAGAGCATCATTTTTAGTAACAACTAATATTATGGTATTGATAGGTGGTTTGGAAAGAATTTTTGCACTTACAGCTCATGTTGGTTTTACATTAATAGTTTTATATGGAATTAAAAAGGGGAAATTAATTTATTTGGGATTAGCTATACTTGTCCATGCTATTGTAGATTCTACAGTAGCTATTTTTCCTAAAATTTTTGGTATTGGAATTATTGGAATTGAAGTTTTTATTGGAATTTCAGCAATAATGTTTTTTATATACATTATTAAATCTAGAAAGTTTTTTAGAATATTGGAAGGAGTTAATATAAAATGAATAAATTAATAAAAATAATTAGTACTATTTTAGTTATTATGATGTTTGCAGGTTGTGGGGCTTCTAAGTTAAGTTCGGATTTTAGCCAGGAGAAATTAAAGTCATCGGTAGAAACTGTAATTGATAATTTAAATAATGAGAAATATGATGATATTGTTAAAAATGGAAGTCAAGATTTAAAAAGCAAACTAACAGCAGAACAATTGAAAAATAGCTGGAGCAATATGAAAGATAAGGTAGGCGATTTTGATTCTATATCAAAAGAAGTATTTACTGATAGAGATGGAAATGCAACAGTTATAGTAGCTGCCAAATATGAAAAAGGAAATGTTCAATTTACTGTTAGTTATAATAAATCTACGGAGATAATAGGGATTCACATGGCAAATTCATGAATATTTTCACATTCTAAATCTTAAAATTTGATTTTTTAGGCCCTTATTTGTGTTGCTTATTTCTAGACATGAGGTCTATTACCATAATATTATATTAAAATAGGCATTCAATATAAGGAATGCCTGAGTAGTAACGAGATTCCTGTGCATATGATTATAAATATAATTTAGATATTATGTTTAACAGCTTGCCAGTAAGTCGAAGGGATATTGTAATTTCGAAATATATAGAGAGCATAATTATTTTTATTTTAGGATTAATTATTACTATAATATTCACATTTGGATTTAGAAGTGTAGAAATGCCAGGATTTACTTTCATAAATAACTTAATGAATCTTGATATTGTTGATAAATTAATGAATTTTCAAAGTATAACTATATCTTATCTTTTGAGTACTATACTGCTTATATCTATTTATTTCCCAATCTATTTTAAATTTAAATATTTAAAGGTAAGAAACATCTTTGGTATTGCAAGTCTTATTATTAGTTTCATTCCAATTTTATTAATTAAAATTATAGGTGATGAAAATACTTATAAGCTTATTAATTTCTTTAGCAATGGATCTGGAGTAATAGTTAGTATTGCAGTTATTTGTATCTTAATTATAATGCTATACATATCAGTAAAAATTTCAGTTAAATTTTATCAGAGCAGAGATTTATAGATATTTAAGAAAAATTTTATATAAGGCACATTGGGGTAGGGCAATGATTCGTATAAAAAACAGGCATAGGACAGCTATTACCATTTAAAATAGCCAATTGCAGAGCATAGTGTTGCAGATATAAGTACTGATATGAAAAATGCAATTAAATAGAAAATATTTGAAAAAAATCTTACTATATGCTATTATATCCAAAAAAACAATAGGAGGTTTATTATGGAAGATACACAATCACAAAAATTAGGAGCTGGAATAATAACAATATCAATTATTCATTTTATAGGTGGTATATTTAGTATTTTAGGAACAATAGTATTATTGACACAAAAAGATACACTTATTAAGCAAGGTATTCCAGTAATATTATCTACTAATCAAATTATCATAAATTTAATATTGCAACTAATACTAATTATAGCAATTATTCTTATTTTATTTAAGAAATCTATCGGAGTATATTGTTATTTTACGATTACCATTATTAGTATAATTAATTCAATTATGGATTCTGGTTTTCAATGGATAATCATTGTATCATTAATACTTCCAATCTTACTGGCAATTCTTATCAATAAGAAAAAGAAACTGTTTAACTTTTAATAGCAAATTTGCTTCGCTCATTAATACCCCTAGGGTATTTGTTAATACAATTGCTTTCTATGTGATAAAATTCAAATAATTGATACTGTTAAAAGTAGGAAAGGTAAATTTATGAGTATTTTTGTTAGGAGAGATTTTATAAAAAGAGATCTTTATTCAACTAAATATAGGAGAAGGGATTTAAGTCAAGTAAGGACATTGTTTAATTTAAGTGAAAAAAATAATTTTACTATTGATGATCAAACTTGGAATGATTTAATAATGGACGAGGTGTTTGATGAATTAGATAGAACTTATTCAGCAGAAGGAGAAGCTACTTTATATAAAATGCTTAGAAATCCAATAATGGATGAAGAACAGTTAAAAAAAAGAGGAACAGTAATAGATTTATTTAAAGAAGATGTAGATTTAACAGTAGATTTAAGAAAAATATTTTATGAGATGATTTATGATAGTAAGAATAGACTACTAGATATGATTAATGAATTGCTCCCAACGAGTAAGTTAAAATATTATATTTACTCTATATTAAGCATTATTCCTATACTTTTAATATTAGCCAGTATTTTACTCAAAAATCCTAATATCATGATTTTTTTTATGGTAGATATGATACTACATATGCATTTACATGGAAAAGAACATGAAAATTTAAATATTACAGGTCTTATTTATCTAAGTGATTTGATAAATACAGCTAAAAAGATATCAGACATTGAAAATAGTGAATTAAACTCATACACTATTAATTTGAAGAATTTACTAATTCAATTAATGACCATAGACAGATCAACATACTTACTTAAGCTTATTAACGCTCTTGATGGAGTCCTTCAAATGTTTGCAATTCCTTTTTTAATAGAAGAAAGAACCTATTATAGAACAAATAAGCATTTATTAAAAAGAAGGACTGAAATACTAGAATTATATTATTTAGTCGGTGAGATTGATGCTTTAGCTTCAATTGCAATTTATGAAAATAGTAATAAAGGGAAATATACTAATCCTAAGTTTATTAAAAAAACCTCATTAAAGATAGTTGATGGAATACATCCTCTTATTAAAAAGCCAGTTCCAAATTCAATTGAAATCTCTGGTAAAGGAATTGTTTTAACAGGAACAAATATGTCGGGAAAGTCTACATTTTTAAGAATGATAAGTATAAATATTCTTTTAGCACAAACTTTTAATTTTGCTTTATCACAAGAATATGAAGGATGCTTTTTAAATCTTGTATCCTCAATAAGTCCAAAGGATGATATTATGAGTGGAAAAAGCTACTACCTAGCGGAGGCAGAATCTATTCTAAGAATATTAAAAGCATCTGAAAAGGAAATTCCAGTCTTTTGCCCAATAGATGAAATCTTTAGGGGAACAAATCCACTTGAAAGAATATCTTCCTCAGCTGAAATTCTTAATTATATTAATAGACGAAAAGCTATTTGTATTGTAGCTACTCATGATAGAGAACTTTCAGATATGCTTAAAGGAAATTATGATTTCTATTATTTCAGTGAAGATATAGATTGTAAAAATGGGCTAAATTTTGATTATAAGTTAAAAAAAGGCGTATCTAAAACAAGAAATGCAATTAAACTTTTAGAGTACTTAGGATATCCAAAAGAAATAATACAGAATTCTTATAAGAGAATGGAAAAAATAGAAGGATTCATATAATGTAATTGATACTAAATTGCACATAAAAATAGTAGGACCACAAGGTAGGATTGTGGCACCTACTATTTTTTTAATTTAATTAATAAATTTACTTATTAAGTGAATTTATTATCACATGGTTTTCTATTAAATATCAAGCTATTGACAAGGAACTAATATTATATTATTTAGTACGTTTCTTATTAAGTTGTTTTCTGTTCATATAGTTAAGTGCAACACCCACACCTAAAATTATCCAGAATATAGGAGCGACACTTACTATTGAATCGTTAAAAAGTCCTGCAATTAAATATCCGATGATGCCTAAACAAGTTGCAGCACCCAGTCTTTGAGGTTTATTATAATCATTTTTTAAAGCATATAACTTTATACTATCAATAATGTAAATAATCATAATAGCTAATAATGCTAATAATGCAATAACACCATCATTTAATGCTATTTGTAAGTAAAGGTTATGTGGTTTATCTACAACGGTGTTAGGAGTTCCATAAGCATAGTACAGACCTATTAAATCATTTTGAGGAAATCTAAATACAAAAGTATCTGGACCACCACCCAAAATTAAATTATCCTTAATCATAGGAATTGACCTTGACCAAATATATCCTCTAGCAGAACCGAGCTGTTCTTTTCCTTTAAATCCAAAGGTTTCAGGAAATACTATATCAATATCTTTGTTGCCACCCATATCTATTAGATGCAGACTAGTATCCTTTTTTAAATAAAACTTAAATATAGGTTTATTATCAATATTTAAAATTAGTCCATCAGCTCTATTAGATGTAGGAGCACTTTTACCAAAGTTAAAAGAAATATTTTTAAAATTTTCATCAGTTGTTGTATATATGTTACTACCTTTAACATAGTTTATAATTTCATCTTTTAAATTTTTAAATACATAGTTGTTGTTTTCATAAGATATCTTTAAGGTGTCATTTTGCAATATAACTTGGACATCTTTGTCTGTATGCTTAATATCCCTAATAGGGGTATGATCTCTATAATCAAAATCACTTGTATCTTTAAATGCACTAAAAGTATCACTTATTAAGCTAGGTATTCTTGCTACGATAGCATTCTTAGTTGCAAAATTAACTGCAATAACAATAACCATAATAGATAGAAAAAATATTAAAATCGGCTTCCATTTTTTTACTACCAATTTCCAAAATATAATAATACCAAAAATAGTTGCGACTATAATACCAATAATTCCAGCACGTGATGTACTTCCTAGTAATAACCATATGGAAAGGATCGAAAATAATCCTAAATTTACTTTATGAATGGCATCTTCATCTTCAAATATTGTTAAACAAAATAGTATTGGTAAAACAATAGCCACAAAGCTACCAACGTAATCATAGTGAAATAAAGTTCCATATAATTTTCCTTTTTCATAAAGTAATTTTAATGTATTACCTTTTTGATATTCACTAGGAATTGCAATAGACGTTCCCAATTTACTATTCAACAAATCCTGGCCTACATATTGAAAAAGACCTAAAAATGCATTAATTCCAACTAAAATAAAAATAGGAATAAGTACATGTTTATAATCATTGGTTGATTTAAATGTATAAACTGAATATATGAATAGAATAATATAACAAGCAATTGTAATGAAGCCTTCAGCTCTATCATATATGCCATAAAAAGATATTTGTTTATAATTTGAAAATAAAGCAGAAAATAAAGTGAAAAGCAAAAATATGCCACTTAAAATTAAAAGTGAATTAAGAATTTTATCTTTTTTCTCAAATATTCTCTTAAAGAATATAACACTAATACCAATTAATATAATACAAAAAATCATTAAAAAGAAAGCTTTATTTTGAGAAAAGAAATCAAAATGAGTTTCTGGTTTGTCTCCAAATACATTTAGGGTATTCTCATCAGGATTTGTGGGAGCTAAACGAACAATTAATGGGATAATTCCAAGTATAAATGAAATAGGAAAGAAAAAATTAATATTCTTTTTCTTGATAATAGTCTTAATAATTTCCAATTTTTACACATCCTAACATGTTTATTTTTATAATTTATATGATTAACTTACACAAGGTTTTATGAAAATTTATATATTTATAAATTAATACATTTTTGCTATAATTCTACAAAATTATAGCACTATAAGTAAGTTGTTGCAATAAATTGTTATTTATGTTAATAGCTGTTGAGTTTGGAGCGGTAGCTCTAATTACATATTGTCAATAGTCCAAGCCATAAATAGCTTGGACTATTTCCTTGTTCAATTTATATTAACTGCTATATAGACGTTTATAAACATCACAATTATTTATCAAAAACTTGTGATTTCCTACATTATCTAACTTTTCTTTATCAAATACATAAATATTAGGAATATCAATTATTGTAGTTAACCTATGAGCTATAATTATTATAGTATGATCTTTAGATAAGTTAAATTTATATCCTTAATATTCTTTTGATAGCTTATACCAATAACCACTGTATGTATTTACAACTATAACTCTATTTCCTTTCTTCAAAACTTTGCATTCTTCTGATATCATTAATTTCTCATTTGTCAGACATCCATCTCCATAGTTTACTTGATTTAATAACTATTCAGCTACTTGCAACTACATAATCTCATTATATTTAAATAAAATAAATACCTTTTTCTATAAACGTACAAAATCATGCATCAAACGCCAATACTTTATGTATTCTTAAAAATATAATTTTTATGATAAAAATACCTTTTTTCAAATATGTGTGATTTGTATTTCCATCGTATAGAATATATCCCCATAATATTTACAAAATTTGAACTTATGTCAGTTAAATAATAAGGATGATATTATGAGTGGAAAAAGCTACTACATAGCGGAGGCTGAATCTATTCTAAGAATATTAAAAGCATGTGAGTAGAAAAAATGGAAGGGTATATTTAAAGAAGCAATTATGAGATTTAATTAAGGAACTAGAAAGAAAATAGACTAGAATACTGACTTGTTATTTTTTGATAGTGCATAATATTTGAGGTATAATATACCAATAGAATATAAGCGGAGGTTTAAAATTATGACAGGACTTGTACTTGAAGGTGGAGCGTTTAGAGGATTGTTTACAGCAGGTGTATTAGATGCACTTTTAGATATAAAAGCAGAAATAAAATATGTAGTTGGAGTTTCAGCAGGGGCTACTAATGCTTATTCATATGTTTCTAAACAAAGAGGAAGAAATTTAGAAATAATGGAAAGATTTATGGATGATAAAAGATATATTAGTTATGGAAATTTAATTAGGTGTAAGTCTCTTATGGATTTGGATTTTGTATTTGATGAAATTCCAAATCAACATTGTATCTTTGATTATGAAACCTTTTATAAATTTGATGGGAAAATGTTAGCAGGCGCTTTTAACGTTGAAACTGGAGATGTTGAATATTTTGATAAGGATTTATTAGATAAAAGAAATTCAATTCTTAGAGCAACTATAGCAATTCCTTTAGTGTTTCCACTTGAAAAGATTAATGGACAATATTATGCTGATGGAGGGCTTTCTGAACCTATACCAATAAATAAATCAATTGCAGATGGTAATGATAAAAATATAATTGTCCTAACAAGAAATGATGGTTATAGAAAGAAACAATCTAAAGCCAATAAAATAACATATAAAATTTATAAAAATAAATATCCAAAGTTAGCAAAGGTATTAATGGATAGACATATTAAATATAATGAACAATTAGATTATTGCAAGAAGTTAGAAGAGAGAGGAAAAGCAATGATAATAAGACCTACTATAAGTATGGATATAAATAGATTTGAAAGAGACAAAAATAAATTAAAAGCAATATATCAAAATGGATATGATTTAATCATGAAGGACAAGGAGATGATACTTAATTATATAAGATGAAAGGGTATACTATTAATAGCTATTACATATGGGGGAGTGATAAAATGAGTGATATCAAAACTATTTATCATGGAAGTATTGAAATTGTACAAAAGCCTAAATATAAAGCAGGTAAAACAGACAATGATTATGGCATGGGATTTTATTGTACAGAAGATAATCGAGCCGGAAGTCTTTGGTCAGTAAACAAGGGTAAAGATGGATATAATAATAAATACGAAATAAATATAGATGGATTGAAAATATTAAATTTAGATCAAGATAGTATCCTATTGTGGATGGCTATTTTATTAAACAATAGAATTCCTGATAATCTGAATAATTTTAAAAATTCAATTAGGTTAGATTTTATTGAAAAGTATTTAAATATAGATGTTACGGATTATGACGTGGTTATTGGATATAGAGCGGATGATTCTTATTTTAGAATAGCGGATGGCTTTTTAGGAAATCAAATAACTTATGAAGTATTAAAAGAAGCTTTACACTTAGGAACGTTAGGTAAACAATTTGTATTAATTAGTGAAAAAGCATTTCAAAAAATTAAATATATTAATTCAGAAATATGTTTAACTAGTGATCATTATGAAGAATATAAAAATAATGATATTAGAGCAAGAAATTCTTTTGAAGACTTGTCTAGAAGAAGCTTTTATTCTAAAGGTAAGACTATAAGAGATTTCTTATAAAGGTGGTATTGAAAAAATGTATGATAAAATTTATTATGAAGATGTTAAAACGCAATTAATAGAGATATTTGAATATGGTCAAGATATGCTACCGAATATAAATATAGAATGGATGATAAAAGTATATTTAAAATCAGAACATAGAAAACATGTTGAAGATGGAATGCCATATTATATTGCTCAATTGGGAAGTGTAGTAATACGAGATATGCTAAAAGGGACAAATTATCCTACAGATGGCAGAAGAATAGAGAGTTATGGTGATTCTCTTTACTGGATGGGGATGGTTTATAATTATTTATTTTTTAAGTACAACATACCATGTAGTAAATTAATAGATTTAATAACCGTTAGTGACATGTTAAAGCAATACGTTACTATGCATGAAACTGGATTGGATCATACAGCAGAGCATTTATATGAAGTATTTATTGAAAAAGATAAAAGCAGCCCTAAGTTAAAAGCGTAGTGGAATGAACACTGTAGCCAAAACTGTTATTCTTTTCAATAATTTCACTATATAGATAGAATTAAATATTTAAGAAATCTTGTATTACCATTATAAGAGTTTGTTTGAAAAATACACCTATTGGCATAAATATGCAAATAGGTGTATTAAAATTTGTATTAAAAAATATCACAAAGAATGAAAGATTTTATTTATATATTACGACTTATTTTATGAAAGTATTTTTAATAAACTTAAGGGGTAAATCACATGAAAAAAGAAAATTTTCTGAAAAACTTGCGGAAGCATAATCCCAAAGCCTTAGATTATGTTTTTGATAACTATGGAAATCTGATTTTTAAAGTAGCATATTCAGTGCTGAATAACAGAGGTCTTAGTGAAGAATGTGTTAATGATGTTCTTTTTAAAATATGGAATAATATTGATTCATTTAAACTGGAAGATGATAAATTTAAGAGCTGGATTATTATCATTACAAAATATACAGCTATAGATATGTTAAGGAAAGAAAAGAAACATGACAATGATATTAGTATAGAGTTTTATGATAAGGAAGATGATAAATTCTATGGGGGAAATAAATATTGTAGTACAAGTAGTGGTATTTTTGGAATTAAAGGATTAGCAATTACAAAAATAGATAACCTGAAATTTAATGAAGTTAAAGATGCAAAAGATATAACATTAATAGTTTATGAAGCTAAATATACTCAAGATGAACTATTTGAAATAGGTATTGATGATGGTGTAAAAAGTGATAAGATAATGGAACAAGGCATATCTTATGTAAAAGAGTATAGATTTAAAGGTGGTACTGTGGGCTTGTTCTACGGTTTAGAAAGAACAAATGATACAATAAAGGTTCATTATAAAGGTAAAGAAAGTAATATTGTGTTACTAAGTCAAAACTTAAGAATTTATTCTGATAAAAGTATGGGAGAATATTACTATCCTACTATTTATAAAGATTTAGGTTTGAAAGATGAGTTTATAATAGAATTTAAAAACATTCCACAAGAGGACATGTCTTTGAATATGGCCTATGGATTCAATATTCATAATGATTATACTCTTATAGGAGAATATAAAATTAAATAGTTAACCTATTAAATGTATACTTTAAATGCATTTAATACTAGAAAGAAGGAGTACTCTTTTGGGCAGTGTTGCATATTATCTAGCAACCAAAACAACAGAGTACTCCTTCTTTGGTTTGTTATCTTTATTATTTTACTTATTAATGGATCTAAATTTACAAGGTGAATTTCCATAGTATTTTTTAAATAACTTACTAAAATAATAAGCATCACTATAACCCACAGCTTGTGCAATAGCTTTAACTGGTGATTCCGTAGAAATTAATAAATCTTTAGCTTTTTCTAATCTAAGATTTATTAAATAATTTATAGGTGATTCGCCTGTCTTTTCTTTAAATACTTTAGAAATATAAACAGAACTTATATACATATTTTTAGACATATCATCTAAGGAAATATTCTTCATATAATTGTTATCAAAATATTCTAAAATTATTTTTACAACATTAGACTTATCATAAAATGGAAAATCATATCTATCAATTTTCTTTGTATTTTTAACATAATTAGTTTCTTTTAAAAACAGAGCAATTAATTTCATTATAAGGCTTTTTAATATGAGTTCTTTTCCAATCTCGCAGGCCTCTTGTTCCTCTATTATTTCTAAACAACATTTATGAAAATCATCTTTATATTGTTTAAACTCTAATGGCGCATCAAAATTTTCTTTTAAAATATAATTAAGAGGAAGACCATCAATTTTAATATTACGAAATCCAATGTGAAGTTCTGTATTTTGTTCTCCTTTATTTAATGACTCTTGATGATACACTTCAGGATTAAAAACAAGGAGAGTCTTTTCGCTGATTTTATAAAACTTATTATCTATTCTATAATTTACATTTCCTGATAACACATAACTAAATTCTATAAAATCATGACAGTGGTAATTACCATCAAGAAAATCTTTATTATCACACTTAATTGCATATAAAATTTCTGGATTAAAGTTTTCAATAGCAACACCTACATTAGACACTTAAATATCGCCCCCTTATATATATAAGAATATACATCATGTAAATAGAAAAGTACATTTCTATTTAAATTATTTTAATAGATAATTAAACATGTTAAATATAAAGAAATAATAGATATGAAATCAAATGGATTGATATAGTAAATTGTTATTTCTTGAATATCACTAAAAAGGAGGAGAGGTTAAATGAGTAGCATTAAATGGATCTTTAGTTATATAAACCAATATAAATTTAAATTTTATGTTGCATTTTCAGCAGTACTTTTAAGCTCATTAATAGCCATGATTAATCCGTATTTAAGCGGAAAATTAGTTGATGAGGTAATAATCAAAAGTAATGGAAATATGTTGATTCCTATTTTAGGAATCATGGTGGGGGCTACTATTATTAAAGCACTTATAAGATACACTTATCAGATGACATTTGAAATTATATCTCAAAATGTAATATTTGAACTTAGACAAAAAATGTATGATAAGCTGCAAGAGTTAGATTTAGATTATTACAACAAAACGAGAACAGGAGATATAATGGCAAGAATGACAGGAGATATGGATGCAGTAAGACATTTTGTTGCATGGGTTATGTATAATATTTGTGAAAATGTTACAGTATTTATATTTGCTATAGTAAGCATGTTTATGATAAATGTAAAATTTACCTTAATGATGTTTGCTTTAACACCATTTGTTGCATTTTGTGCATATAAATTGGCCAAGGAATCTAATCCAATGTTCTTTGCCATAAGAGAACAATTTTCTAAATTAAATACAGTAGTTCAAGAGAATATAAGTGGAAATAGAGTTGTTAAAGCATTTGCTAAAGAAGAGTATGAAAAATCAAAATTTGAAGAACGAAATAAAGGATATATGGATGCTAATATGAATCTTGCCAATGTTGCACAAAAATATATGCCTATGCTTAATGTATTATCAAATATTTTTACCATGGTTATGATTTTAGCTGGAGGAATATTTGTTATAAATGAAAAATTAACGATTGGAGAACTAGTAATGTTTAATAGCCTTATTTGGGCAATAAATATTCCTATGAATATGGTGGGGTATCTTATTAATGATGCTCAAAGATTCATTGCATCAGCTAAAAAGATAAGAATGTTAATTGATGAAGAATCAAAGATGAAAAATCCTAAGGAGGGTATTATACCTGAAAAGTTAAAAGGTGAAATCGAATTTAAAAATGTTAGTTTTGAATATGATTATGAACCAATTCTAAAGAATATTAACTTTAAAGTGAGACCGGGACAAACTGTTGCTATATTTGGACAAACTGGCGCAGGAAAATCAACAATAATAAACCTTATAGAGAGATTTTATGATGTTACATCTGGAGAAATATTAATAGATGGAATAGATATAAGAAAATACAATTTGCAAGCTTTAAGAAAGAATATATCAATATCAATGCAGGATGTATTTTTATTTTCTAATACAATAGAAGAAAATATTAGTTATGGAGTATCAGATATAGATAAAAGCAGAGTAACTTGGGCTGCTGAAATGGCTGATGCAAGTAACTTTATTAAAAATTTGTCTGATTCATATGAAACAGTAGTCGGGGAAAGAGGGGTAGGATTATCTGGAGGTCAAAAACAAAGAATAACTCTTGCCAGATCAATAATAAAAGATCCTTCAATATTAATATTAGATGATACAACATCAGCTTTGGACGTAGAGACAGAAGCTATGATTCAAGAAAATTTAAACTCAGTATACAAGGATAAGACATGTTTTATGATAGCGCATAGAATTTCATCTATAAAGAATGCCGATTTAATTTTAGTTTTAAAGGATGGAGAGATAGTGGAAACTGGAACCCATGAAGAATTGTTAAATAAAAGAGGAAACTATTATGGAGTTTATAAAGCACAATACAGTGATTATTTAAATAATGAAGATTGCAAGGAGGTGGGTTAAATGGCAAGAAACAAATATAATGAGGATGAAGAATTAGGTACACCTTTTAGCTGGAAATATTGCAAAAGATTATTAGGATATGTAACACCATATAAAAAAGAAATGATTATAACGTTTATAATTATGCTTTTAGCAAGTATTTCAAGTTTGCTTGGGCCATACTTAGTTAAAATTGCAATGGATGATAACATACCTAATAAAGATATAAAAGGTTTAGTTATCGTAAGTATATTATTCTTCATTACAATAGTAATAAATGCTATATGTATGAAATATAGAATTAAAACAATGACTTATGTAGGGCAAGAAGTTGTAAAAAGTATTAGAACAGATTTATTTAATCATTTGCAAAGATTACCTTTTTCATATTATGATAGTAGACCTCATGGAAAGATTTTAGTAAGAGTAGTTAATTACGTAAATTCGCTAAGTGATTTATTATCAAATGGTCTTATAACGTTATTAACAGACTTATTTAGTATTTTTGTAATAATAGGTTTTATGATATTTATAAGTCCTAAGTTAACTTTAGTATGTATGATTGGAATGCCAATTTTAGCTATAATTATAGCATCGCTTGCAAAGGTACAAAGAAGAACAACTCAACAATTTAGTAATAAACAATCTAATTTAAATGCATATATACAAGAAAGTATCAGTGGGATGAAGGTTACTCAAGCCTTTGCTAGAGAAGAAGTAAATGGAGAGAGATTTAAATTAGTAAGTGACGAAAATCGAAGTACTTGGATGAATGCAGTGAAATATCAATTAATGCTTTGGCCAGCTATTGAAAATACTTCTGTATTTACAGTAGCATTAGTATATTTAATTGGAGTAAGATCAATTGGAGAATCAATAACAATAGGTACACTAATAGCTTTTGTGAGTTATATATGGAGATTTTGGAATCCAATAGTTAATATAGCTAATTTTTATAATACATTAATAATGGCTATGGCGTATTTAGAAAGAATTTTTGAAACCTTAGATGAACCAGTAAATATAGATAATTTGCCAGAAGCATATGAGATTCCTAAAATAGAAGGACATGTCCAGTTTAAAAACGTATTATTTAAATATGAAGATGAGGATAGAGAAATATTAAGTAATATATCTTTTAATGTAAGCATTGGTGAAACTATAGCTTTAGTGGGGCCAACAGGTTCAGGAAAGACAACAATTATAAATTTGTTAAGTAGATTTTATGATGTAACTTCTGGTGAGATTTTAGTAGATGATAAAAATATAAAAAATGTAACTTTAGAATCATTAAGAAAACAAATGGGTGTAATGCTTCAAGATACATTTATTTTTTCAGGGACTATACTGGAAAATATAAGATATGGAAAACTAGATGCAACAGATGAAGAAATTATAATAGCATCTAAGGCAGTTAAGGCTCATGATTTTATTATAAATTTAGAAGATGGGTATAATACACAAGTTAATGAAAGAGGAAGTAGATTATCAGTTGGACAAAGGCAATTAATTTCTTTTGCAAGAGCATTACTTGCAGATCCTAAAATATTAATATTGGATGAAGCAACTTCAAGTATAGACACAAAAACAGAGCAAGCACTTCAAGAAGGGTTAGATAGATTGCTTAAGGGAAGGACTTCATTTGTTATTGCCCATAGATTATCAACAATAAAGAATGCTACAAGAATAATGGTTATAAATAATGGACAAATTATAGAACAAGGTAGTCATGATGAACTTATAAAGATAAAAGGTGAATACTATGACCTTTACACAGCACAATATGAGATGGTTAAAGCAGTATAAATATTCAGAAGAAACTTTTTGTAGGATATCAAGTGAAACTTGATTTAGGTGAGGTTTAGGCACAATCAAGAAAATAATAGACCAGTATGCTTGTCTATTATTTTTTTTCATGTACCTTAAAGTTAATAAACTATATAGTGTAAATTGAAGGGCTAAAACGATAGTGTTATAATTGTAATCAAGTGAAACTTGATTCAGGTGGGGTTTGTATCCCCGGCTGAATCTTAGTTGAACTTATACCCTCAGGGGGCACAATGTCCAGGAGCGTGCAGCCGTTATCTCCAGCTTAAGCATAGAACCTACATCTGACTTTAGGAAGAGGAGTTTCATATAAAGTTGGAGTGTTACGGATGCTAGCTATCGGATAAAAATAACAAAAAGGATGAATTATACAAAATGATGTATGTAAATAAATTTAACCTAATGAATAATTTAGATTTAAAATTATATTATTGCGGAACAGAACAATGTACTCCTAATCATTATTGGGGGCCTGCAATTAAAGAACATTTTAAAATACATTATATACACAAAGGCAAAGGTATTTTTAGGTTTGGAAATGAAATTTATCATTTAAAAGAGGGGCAAGGATTTCTTATATGTCCGAGTATTATCTCATATTATAAAGCGGATGATAAGGAACCTTGGAGTTACTCATGGTGCGCATTTGATGGGATTAATGCAGAAGAATACTTAAAACGAGCTAATTTAACAATTGAAAATCCTATTCTTGAATACACTAAAGATGATAAGGTAAGTGAGTGCTTTGAAAAAATGATACAAGCTACGAATGCGGAGAAAAGTAGTGATTTAAGATTGCAGAGTTTGTTATATCTTTTTTTTGCAACTATAATTGATGAAGCAGTTTTAGATTCATCTTACAAAGAGTCTAAAACAAATAAGAATATGTATGTAAATAAAGCAGTTGATTTCATACAAGTTAATTATTCCCGTAAAATAAGTGTTTCTGAATTGGCAAAGTTTATAAATTTGGATAGAAAATATATTTCAAAATTATTTAAAGATATAGTTGGAATTACAATTCAGAATTATTTAATAAGTTTTAGAATGAATAAAGCTAAAGAGATGATGAAAGATAGGCGGTTATCAGTAGGAGATATATCACGTTCTGTAGGTTATGATAATCCATTGATATTTTCGAAAACATTTAAAAAAACCAATGGATTATCACCAAGTAAATATAGGGATTCTATTGAATAGTTTTGATAGTATCTAGTTATGATTTAGAGACATAAGGTAATATATATATGACATTATGATATTTATTATATTCCTCAATAATGTTATTCTTAATAAAACAAAGAAACATAGGAGATATTAAAAATAGAATAGTTATCAAACAAGTATATACGTTGTAAAAATAAATCTCCATGTATTAACTTAAGAAATTTAACTATGATTGATCATTGTGAATTTCAATATATATAAATTATTAGGAGGAAATCAAAAATGATATATAACAGATGTGGAAATAGTGGGCTTAAATTACCAGCTATATCTTTAGGATTATGGCATAACTTTGGTGAAAACGATGTATTCTCAAATAGTGAGGCAATTTTAAAAAGAGCTTTTGAACTTGGAATAACGCATTTTGACTTGGCGAATAATTATGGTAGACCAGCTGATGGGTCTGCAGAAGAAACTTTTGGGCGAATATTAAAGAAGAATTATACTTCTAATGATAGAGATAAAATGGTTGTTGCAACAAAAGCTGGTTATGACATGTGGGAAGGACCTTATGGTGATGGTGGTTCTAAGAAGTATTTAGTTGCAAGTTTGGATCAAAGTTTAAGACGTATGGGACTTGAATATGTTGATATATTTTATCATCATAGATATGATCCAGAAACACCACTTGAAGAAACAATGGCAACTTTGGATTTAATGGTTAGACAGGGAAAAGCATTATATGTAGGAATATCAAATTATGGACCAGAAGAAACTAAGAGAGCATCTGAGATTTTAAAGAAACTTGGAACGCCTTGTTTAATAAATCAACTTAGGTATTCAATGTTTGATAGACATATTGAAGGTAAACAATTTGAGGTACATAAAGAAGAAGGAATTGGAACTATAGCTTTTGTACCACTTGCACAAGGTTTACTTACTGATAAGTATATTAATGGAATTCCAAGTGACTCGAGAATAGGAAAAAAGGGTTTATATTTACGTGAAAAAGATGTAACAGAAGAAAAGATTGCTAAAGTTATTAAATTAAATGACTTAGCTAAAGAAAGAGGTCAAAGCCTTGCACAAATGGCAATTGCTTGGGATTTAAGAGGAGATGTAACTTCGGTATTAATTGGAGCAAGCAGACCATCACAAGTTGAGGACAATATTAAAGCTTTAGATAATTTAGAATTTTCTAAAGAGGAATTAGATAGAATAGATGAAATTTTAAAGTAATTTATAAATATCAACAATGAAGTAATAATTGAGTGTACGCTATTAAATATATGTTAATAGTTTCAATTATTGCTTCTATTTTTTTATGGGTTAAATAATAAATATTGTAAAATATGGATGAGTATGATAAACTGATTTCAATTCAGTCTATAAGCATAGACAGTATAAAATTAAGGAGATGTTTTAAATTGAGTATTTCAAAAATTCCTCAATCTGAACTGAATGTTATGAAAGTGATTTGGGAAAAAAGTAACCCAATATCATCAAAAGATGTTATTAATGAATTACAAGATAAAATTGGTTGGAAGAGGACAACGACTTTAACTTTATTATCGAAATTAGTTCAAAAAGAATTTCTAAGTGCAGAAAAAATTAAATTATATACTTATTACACAGCATTAATAAGTAAAAAGGAATATTTAGAGTTTGAAACAAAATATTTTTTCACTAATATACATGAAAATTCTTTGAAAAGTTTAATTACAGCATTGCATGAAAATAATGAAATTACTAATGACGATTTAGAAGATCTAGAGCAATGGATTAGAAATAAGGAAGAATAATTATAAAATTAGGGGGAGAGTATGATTGAGATAGTAATTATTAATATATTAAGGATAGCAATAATTAGTAGCATAGGAATTTGCCTAATTTTAATCTTGAAGAAAACCTTATTTAAGGAATATACAAAAAACCTTAATTATTATATTTGGCTCATAGTTATATTTAGAATGATTTTACCTTTTAAAATTCCAATACATATAAACATGAATCCTACTATTTTTAATAATATGGACGTTAACAATTCAGTTAATGATATAGAATCAGTTAATAATATAGAATCAATTAATAATTCAATTATAAACAATCCTGTTATTGAAAGTGCAAAACAATTTACCAACGATTTTAATATGTTAGAAATGCTAGGTTATTTATGGTTAGCCATAACATTAATAATTGTAATATATAGAATTTTTACATATATAAAATTCAAAAATATTATAGTAGATTTATCATGTGATGTTCAAGATACAAAAATAAGAAATATATATAATAAATTGTGTATAGAACTGAAAATAAATAAGAATATCCTGTTAAAGGTTTCAGATTATACATCTGTACCACTTGGAATTGGATTTTTTAAAGCTTATATAGTTTTACCTAATATTAATTATGAAGAAAAAGAAATAGAATGGATTTTAAAACATGAGCTTATGCATTACAAAAAGAATGATATATTATATAAATTTTTAGTTATGACTGTAACTTCAATTTATTGGTTTAATCCTTTGATTTATATAATGAATAGATATATAAATAGTGAATGTGAACTAGCTTGTGATGAGAGGATACTCTATAATTGTGACTTTAAAGAAAGACAGAATTATGCGTTAATACTTATAAATTCATTAAAACATAAAGAAAGAAATTTTATTGAAAATAATTTAACTACAAAGCTTGGAGATAAAATAATATTGAAAAGGCGCTTTGATAGTATGTTTAATAAGAAAACTAAAAAAGGCATACTAATAGTATTATTGTCTATAATATTTGCTACTTGTTCATTTGGAGTAATCTCAGTCAAAAGTTTAGCAAGTACTTCTCAAAGACAAGAAGTACAAGTTAGTATAGAAAAGAAAGATGATTCTATTAAATCTTATGAAATTCATAATTCAAAATACAAAGGATATTATCTTGAAATAAAAGATCCAAAAAAAGTAAAGATAGGGTACACATCAAAATTGATGGTTGAAGGAGAAACTACAAGTCAAATTGCTGAAGAGAATAATGCTATTGCAGCTATTAATGGTGGTGGATTTGTTGATACTTCAGCTGAAGGTATTAAATGGGTAGGAAATGGAGGAACTCCAACGGGTATTATAATGACAGGTGGAAAAATTGTTTATAGTGATTTAGAAGCGAATAAAAAAACAGATTTATTTGCAATAACTAAAGAAGGAATTTTAATTGTTGGTAAGTATTCAGTAAATGAATTATCAGAACTAGGGGCAGAAGAGGCATTGAGTTTTGTACCTTCACTTATAATAAATGGTGAAATGACATCGGTACAAGGCAATGCAGGACTTGGCAGGGCTCCCAAAACAGCAATCGGACAAAAGCGAGACGGAACTATAATTATGTTAGTTATAGATGGCAACGGTCCAGAAAGTGTAGGAGTTACAATTAACGAACTTCAAGAAATTATGTTTAAATTAGGTGCTATTAATGCAATAAATCTAGACGGTGGAAAATCAACTGCAATGTACTATGATGGAAAAATTATTAATAAACCTTCAAATAGCATGGGTGAGAGAACAGTACCAACAGCTGTTATTGTTAAATAAAATAGGTGGAAGGATAAACTATGAAGAGAATAAATAAAAAGAATTTAACAAAATCTATATCAAAGTTTAAAAATACAAATTCGAATAAGAAGAAGTTATCTTTAATGACTGTATTATCGTTTTTATTATTTGAATTTATTTTTACTGCATGTACGTTTCCTTTTGTGCTTTTATATGGACCATTTGAAAATGCAAAAAGAACATATATTGGGTCAGCAATGGGTACAATGAATACTCAATATTTAGCTACATGGTTTTTGTCGGATGAAAAAATAGAGAGTATTATCGGTAAAGCATCATCTGAATCAAGTGATGAAACTACTAATATTAGTCAAATCAAAATTCAGAAGAATCATGATGATACTATAGAACCTTATAAAATTGATGAAAATTCTAAGTATAAGGGTTACTATCTTTTTATAAAAGATCCAACAAGGATAAAAATAGGAACTAGCTCTAAATTAGAGATTGAAGGGGAAACTACAACTGAAATTGCTGAAAATAATGGTGCTGTTGCAGCTATTAATGGAGGTGCATTTATAGATAAGTCTTCAGTTGAGTGGACAGGCACTGGAGCGTTTCCAGATGGAATTGTAATGAGTGATGGTAAAAAAGTATGGAATAGTTTAGATGTAAATAGTAAAACAGATTTATTTGGAATAACAAAAGATGGAGTATTAATTGTAGGAAAATATTCAGAAAGTCAACTTAAAGCATTAGATGTTCAAGAGGCATTAAGTTTTGGACCTACTCTTATAGTAAATGGGAAAAAAACTGATATTACTACGGATGGTGGGATAGCGCCAAGAACAGCAATTGGACAAAAGGAAGATGGAACAATAATTCTTATGGTTATAGATGGAAGAAGTTTAACTAGTTTAGGTGCAACATATAAAGAAGTACAAGAAGTAATATATAAATTAGGTGCTGTTAATGCAATTAATTTAGATGGTGGAAAATCCACAACAATGTACTATGATGGAGAGATTATCAACACACCATCAAATAGTATGGGTGAGAGAACAATTCCAACAGCAGTTATTGTTAAATAAAATCAAGGAGAGTTTAAGCAAAATGAAAAAATTAATTGTTTGGGCAGTATTATCATTACTATTACAGATAAGTAGTTTATATATATTAAATAATTTTGTATTTATTAATTCAGTAGAATTCACAAGTAAAAAGATTGAAATTAAAAAAGATAATACAAAAGATATTAATGCAACTATTCCAAGTGATGCAATTGCTATTGATTTATCTTATGGCGGAAAATATTTAACATATTCTAAGGAAAAAAAATTATATATTGAAGATACTAAAACAGGTAAAGAAAGTGAAGTTAAAATTGGAAATAATGAAATAATTATGTCCTATAAATGGTTAGAGGGCAGAAATTTACTTGCAATAGTAGAAAAAGTGAAAAAGGGTGGAGAAGAAAAAGTGCAGCTTATAACATATAATGCTGCAAATGATTCTAAAACTTTCGTAAAAGAAATATGTAAATTTCAAAAAAATATGGAAGTAGAGAAGATAAGTACTTCAGTTCTTACTAACGTGTATTATATAAATGTGAATAAAGGTAGTTCAAGAAACATAGTCTATAGGATAGATAGAAATGAAGATATAAAACCAGTTGATATTAAGGCTGGTGTTTTAGGAAATATGGAAGTAATACCACATGAAGATAGATTGATTTATGAAGATAAGGTGACTGGTAAATTCTTTGTTACAAGTCCTAATAAACAATTAAAGTTTAATTCTAATAAAAAATTGACGTTTTTGGGTATTGATAGAAATGATTTAATATATATGGGTGAAATTAATGGAGGTAAAATATCAAGTGTAACTTATGGTAAAGTTAGTGAAGATACACCTACTTGGAAGAAAGTAATGTTTGATTTACCTATAACTAAGGCAGATGTGTACTTTAGCAATAAAAGTGAAATATTAATTAATGATAATCTTAAAGGAATTGTTAAAAACTTTACTACTGGTAATGAAGTTGAATATGAAGGGAAGTTTATTCAAATGAAAGAAGATTTTATAGCAACTTCTGATGGTAGTGGTAAATTAATTTATAAGAATTTAAAAAAGTAAAAGAAATAATTCTGTAAGTTTACCAATTTATTTTTAATAAATGTACCTGAATTTTAATAAGTTAAATTTTAAGTTCAATGTAGATTGTTTAATAGAATACATTGAACTTTTTATGTATAAAAACTTAATAATTAGTAATTTAATTAAGAAGATTATAGTGAAGAATAACATTATCAGAATACGTATAGAGAACAAGGTATAGTATAAATTAGTTAATCAAAAAAATGCAGAAATGTTACTATATAAAGAAGTCAATCTATGTTGACTTAAGCGTAATGTATATGTAAAATTAAAAAAGGTATAGAATTGCAACGGAACTGAACTAATTAACTTAATGCAATATATTTATAACAGGTTATGTTCACATAAAAATTACATATTTAATTTTAGACCGTATATAGTCAAAAGGGAGGAACTGTTATTTTGAAAGGGAAATGTTACTATTGCAATAAGGAATTGACTGAAAAAACTATTAAAAGACATATGAAAAATTGTAGTGAAATTGAAAAGAGAATAGATGAAAAAAGAACTACAGATGGAAAATTAAGAGATCAATTTATAATATCAATTAAGCCTAAAGAGGGTGGAAATGAATACTGTATATATTTATCAATAGATGGAGCATTAGGATTAATACATATAGATCAATTTATAAGAGATATTTGGGTAGAATGTTGTGGCCATTTAAGTGGATTTAGAATCCGAGGAAAGTTTTATCAAGATAATTCGTTGAATAATAAGATAGAGGATATTTTAAATTTAGATGATAAATTTGAATATGAATATGACTTTGGAAGTACGACGGATTTAATTTTAGAAGTAATTGATATAAGATTAGTTCCTATCAGTTTTTCGCAAATAGAAATAATAGCAAGAAATCATGATATTAAGCATGAATGTGAAATTTGTGGAGCAGAAGCTAAGTATTATAGCTATGAAAAAGAAGAATGGGAATGTGAAAA
>Ga0302173_10000075_pt1 | contig 46708 bp, 38 predicted proteins | sample I_Fen_N3_1_FD_198785 | JGI IMG/M metagenome (GOLD analysis project Ga0302173, IMG submission 198785) | Peat permafrost microbial communities from Stordalen Mire near Abisko, Sweden - I_Fen_N3_1 | ecosystem: Environmental > Terrestrial > Soil > Wetlands > Permafrost | place: Sweden: Abisko... | reverse complement strand
TAATTCGGCAATAATAATTTCATTTTTTTCATTCAGATTCACAGTCATCCCCAAAGACAAATGCTCCTTTGATAACGAAGCGACAAAACTTGTTTTAGAATCATCACTAAAATAAGCCGTGTGTGGATCAAAGTATGTGCAGAAAAAATTATAGAATTTTTCTTCCTGTTTCGTATTATTCTCCAAAAGTGTACTTATTCGACAAATTTCATTTGAAAGAATTAATTTTTTGGATTTTAGTTCAATAGATTTAAAATTGGCTTTAATCGAATCCAGATTATCACTCGTTTCAGCGATATCGTCCAGAATTTGATAACGAAGTTTTTTCAGCCAAACCTTCTCTATATCTTCGGTTTTAAGATAAAATGGAAATGATTTTTTATAAAATCGAATCGTATCTTTTTTGCTATAATCGATAGGTTCTCTTTGAATTTTCTCCAGAACAGTTTTGGTTCTCAATAGTGCTTTTCTATAAGTGCTGGTAATGTCTGTTAAAAAACTACAATCATCACTTAGAATAAGATCGTCTAAGTTTGTGCGATATTTTGTTGACATATCGTCGTATTCAGTCTTCAAAAACAGGTTTCTCGAAGGATCTAATTCATTAATCAAATTATCAAAAACAAAAACTGATAAGCTATCATCGACGGGCTTTGGCCTGATATGTTCTGCCTGAATAAGTGCATTTATTTTGTTTACTATTTCACAAGTAGGATCACTATTTTGACTAAATAGCGCAGTTGTTGAAAACAGAAATACTAATAATAATTTTTTCATAAATCGAAATCTTCGTTTAGACTAAAGTTACGTTTATTTTTAATTATAAAACCTATTTTTTTACTCTAAAATTTCTTACATCAAATCAGTTTGATTTAATTAATACTAAGTGTCTAGAAATCATTTTAGTTCGAATCTTAAATAAAAAAATGCGTTACTAAAAGTAACGCATTTTCAATGTATAGTTTTAAAAAATTATTTCTTGTAAAAAGGTAATTTGACCACTTTTGCAGGAACATCATTTTTTCTAATTCTAATAAAAATATCATTATCAACTGCGCTGTTGTTTACAGTAACATATCCTAAACCAATTCCTTTATTCATTGATGGAGACATCGTTCCAGAAGTTACAATACCAATTACAGCACCATCAGCATCAACAATTTCGTAATCGTGTCTTGGCACCGCACGTTCTTGCATTTCAAACGCAACTAATTTTCTGGTAACACCAACTTCTTTTTGTTTTTTCAAACTTTCAGAATTCGTAAATTCTTTCGTAAATTTAGTAATCCATCCTAATCCAGCTTCAAGTGGAGAAGTAGTATCGTTAATATCGTTTCCGTATAAACAGAATCCCATTTCTAAACGCAAAGTATCACGAGCAGCCAATCCAATTGGTTTAATTCCAAAAGCAGCGCCAGCCTCAAAAACTTTATTCCAAATAGCTTCAGCATCCTCGTTTTTACAGTAAATTTCAAATCCACCAGAACCAGTATAACCAGTTGCAGAGATAATTACATCGTTAAAACCAGCAAAATCGCCAACTTCAAAATGGTAGTAAGGAATCGCAGCCAAATCTAAAGAAGACAAAGATTGCATCGCTTCAACCGCTTTTGGCCCCTGAATTGCCAATAAAGAATAATCATCAGAAAGATTTTTCATCTCAACACCCAAATCATTGTGCGAAGAAATCCAGTTCCAGTCTTTTTCAATATTCGAAGCATTTACCACAAGTAAATACTCTTCATCTTTCATTTTATAAACAATCAAATCATCTACAATTCCGCCTTCATTGTTAGGCAAACAAGAATATTGCGCTCTACCAATTGTCAAAGTCGAAGCATCGTTTGAAGTCACTTTTTGAATCAAAGCCAAAGCATTTGGACCCGTCAACAAAAACTCACCCATGTGCGAAACATCAAAAACACCCACGCTATTGCGAACAGTTTCGTGTTCAGCGTTAATTCCTTCGTAAGTAATAGGCATGTTGTAACCAGCAAAAGGCAGCATTTTTGCTCCTAAACTCTCATGTATGTGCGTTAGCGCAGTATTTTTCATTGTGTCGTTTTATAAAATTGTGTCGCAAATTTATTCAAAAAATATCAAATTTTGGTAGTCTAAATTATAAATTTCGCAATGATTAGGAGCTATTTCCTGCTATCCGCTATATCTTTTGTTTTCTAAAGAAAAAAACAAAAGGATATCGCTGCTATCAGGGCTAGGGACTTTTAGGGAACAAGAAACACTTTCTTCTTCAATTTTTTATGTAACTTTAAAGTATAAATCATTCCAATGAAAGAGCCGCTTTTAATAACAAAAAATGAAATACTGAGATTTTACAAACCCGTAAATCCTCATACACATAAAGGACTTCAAGGCCATACTGTAATAGTTGCCGGAAGTTATGGCAAAATAGGAGCAGCAGTTTTAGCATCAAAAGCTTGTTTAAAATCTGGTTGCGGACTCGTAACGACTTTTGTACCAAAATGCGGTTATCAAATACTGCAAATATCAATTCCGGAAGTTATGGTTGTCACTGATGAAAATGCCAATTTTATAACCAATATCCATTTATCGTTAATTCCGCAAGCAATAGCAATTGGACCGGGAATAGGGCAGGAGCTTGGAACTCAAAAAGCGTTATTCGAATTTTTAAGAATAAACAGAATACCATTAGTTCTCGATGCGGATGCGCTAAACATTTTGGCACAAAATCAATCGTGGCTGGAATTAGTTCCCGAAAACACGATTTTGACTCCGCATCCAAAAGAATTAGAGCGCTTAATTGGGAAGTGGAATTCTGAATCGGAAAAGTTTCAAAAAACAATTGCTTTCTCCGAAAAATATAAAGTAATCGTAGTTATGAAAGGCGCGCCAACTTACATTATTAATAAAAACGAAATCTACGAAAATACTACAGGAAATGCCGCACTTGCAACTGCTGGAAGTGGCGACACCTTAACGGGAATAATTACAAGTTTTCTGGCACAAGGCTACGAACCAAAATATGCCGCAAAACTTGGCGTCTTCCTGCATGGTTTAACGGCTGATATCGCCTTGCCACAAACAGGTTATCAATCCTTTATCGCATCAGATATTATCGAAAATCTTGGAAAAGCGTTTTTAGAGATAGAGAAAAGTTTGTGAAGCTTGTTGCAGCGTGGTTTAACCGCAAAGAGCGCAAAGATTTACGCAAAGTTCGCAAGGATTTATTACATTCATCCTGACATTCGACCGCAATCTTTGTCAAAGTTTTAAACTTTGACAAAGATAACAATATTGGAATTTGAAATTTTTCAATTAGAATTTTTACGATAAGCTTTGCGAACTTTAAAAAAAACAACGGAAAAAAAAACTTAGCGAACTTTGCGTAAATCTTTGCGCTCTTTGCGGTTAAAAAAAAATCTAAAATCTAAACTCTACGATCAGAAATCTAAATTCGTAAGTTTGTATTATGAAAAACAATTTCGATCTCAGAACGGTAAACGTTACACGTTACATCACGCCTTTGCGCGAAGGCGGTTCTCTACCAGCTTTGGCAGAAGCCGATGACGATTTTAAATATGTCTTAAAATTTAAAGGAGCCGGTCATGGTGTAAAAGCTTTGATTGCCGAATTAGTTGGCGGACAAATTGCAAAAGCTCTAAAATTGCAACTTCCAGAATTGGTTTTTGCTCATCTTGATGAAGCTTTTGGAAGGAGTGAAGGTGACGAAGAAATTCAGGACTTACTGCAAGGAAGTCAGGGATTAAATCTTGCATTACACTTTTTATCCGGTGCTATTACTTTTGATCCGGTTGTAACAACGATAGATGCTAAGTTGGCTTCACAAATTGTTTGGTTAGATGCTTATATTACTAATGTCGACAGAACATTCAGAAATACCAATATGCTCATTTGGCATAAAGAATTATGGCTAATTGATCATGGTGCCTGTTTGTATTTTCATCATTCCTGGAACAATTGGGAACAACATGCCAAAAGTCCGTTTGCATTGATAAAAGATCACGTTTTATTGCCACAAGCTACACTTTTAAAAGAGGTTGATGCCGAGTTTAAAACGCTTTTAACGCACGAAATTCTGGAAGATATTGTAAATACAATTCCACTAGAATGGTTGCAATGGGAAGATACAGATGAAACTCCAGAAGCATTAAGAAACGTATACTTACAGTTTTTACAGACCCGATTAAACAATTCAGAAATCTTTGTAAATCAAGCCCAAAATGCAAGATAGTCACTTATATGAGTATGCCGTAATTCGTGTGGTACCAAGAGTGGAACGCGAAGAATTCCTAAACATTGGAATCATTTTATTTTGCAAAAAAGCCAAATTTATAAAAGTATTACACCACATTAACGATGCTAAAATCGAAGCTTTATCAAGCGATTTTGATATTGAACAATTACATTGTAACATAACCGCATTAGAAAAAATTGTAAACGGAGCCAAAGATGGCGGCCCAATTGGCGAAATGGATATTCCGGAACGTTTTAGATGGCTAACAGCGATTCGCAGTTCTGCAATTCAAACTTCAAGACCACATCCGGGTTTGTGCGAAGATTTAGAAAAAACAATTCAGAGATTATTTAGTGAATTGGTTCTTTAGATTCAAAGGTTCAGAGTAACAAAGGTTCAGAGGTTTTTTTACAGTACTGGCGTAGGGCAGTGCGTTTAAGATATTTATAAAAAAGAATCTCGCGAAGTCGCAGAATCGCAAAGAATATCAAAACTTTGCGGCTTCGCGACTTTGCGAGATTATTTGACTTCAGTATTAAAAAAACTTAGCAATAAAATTCTTAGTCTAAAAAACTAACTAAAAAGATCCGCAAGTATTACCAGAGAAAGTAGCACCAGCTCCTGCAGTAATATCAGCTTTAACGGCAGATGCTGCCAATGTCAAAATAGAATATGGCGGAGTAAACGCAGTATTACTTCCTGCCGTGTTTCCTGTAGTATTTGTAAAGGTATTTCCAACTGCTGTAACTGCTGTGTATCCAGTCATTAAATCTATTGGAGTTTTAACACCTTCAAAAACATTATTTTCTACACGAATATCGGCTTCAAAACCTGCAGCAATACATTTGTTCGTTACCGTACTATTAAAGTAACTATTGATAATGTGTATTTTACCAAAACGAACTCTAGGCATTCTTTCTTTACAGCCTGCAGCCCACCAGCAACGAGCAAAAGTAATTCTTAACTTTCCGCGATCAGCAGTTGCACCGTCGCTAGAACCTATTAAATTTGAGAATCTGTGATCGTCTGTTCCTCCAGAACCTCCGGCTTTTGGCGCTTTTAGGTAGGTGAATTTTGTATACGAAACAGTCACATAATCAGATTTGTTTTTGATGTCAAAGTTTCCATCAACACCATCTCTAAATTCGCAGTGATCTACCCATACGTTTTGACAATCGTCCAAAATAGCATTGTCCCAACCATCGGTGTCATAAGCACCAGGCCCTTCAAAAATTAAGTTTCTGATGATCAAATTCGTACATCTTTTAATATTGATAATACCAGAACCATCTTTAGTTTGATCGGTCGAAACTAATTTAGCTCCGCTTGCGCCATAAATAGTTTTACCGGTTTGATCTTGCAATGATAATCTTGCCGTGATCGTAATTGTACCAGTAACTTTTATCACTTTAACAGTACTACTTTCTATGGCAGTTTTTAATTGAGCGTAAGTAGTAACAACTGTTTCAGCAGATGTTCCTCCACCGGTTGTTCCTCCATTTTGCGAAGCCCATCCAGGAACTTCGGTACAATTTCCAACTTTTGCCGTAGCGCTTCCAGTAATAGGTGTGGTTGTGTTGATAACTGCATTTTCGCCGCTTTTAGGAGTGGCAATTTCTTCGGAGTTGCAGCTTGCAAATCCAAAAACTAGTGTTAGGGCAAACACTGTACAAATTGATTTAAGTTTCATAATATTAAATGTGGTTTTAAATAGTTAATAGTGCAAATCTGCTTATAAATTGTATGAATAAAGTTGAACAAGTTCAATGTTTTGAAAATATTTTACTGTTAATTATGTATTTCGTAACCATCACATTACAAAAAAGTATATTTTTACGTAATCGATTACATTATTTTTCATTCATTCACCTACTTACGCCCCTGAGTAAGAATAAAAAGTAAAAACCACATGTATAAAAACCTACGATTAAGCATTGAACGCAAATTTCTACTCACTGATGAGGAATGGAATTTTGTTGTTGAAAAAACAGAATTTATTAAACTTAAAAAAAATGAATACCTGCAAATTCAGGATTCAAACAGTTCTTATGAAGGTTTCATTTTAAAAGGAGCGTTCAAAACCTACATTTTAAACGACAACGGAACCGAAAGTGTAATTTTCTTCTCTTTCGAAAACGAATGGATGTGTGATATCGAAAGTTTTTACCATCAAAAGCCAACTACCTACAATATTAAAGCGATTGAAGACAGTGAGATTTTAGTGATTAACAAAACCAATAAGACACTTTTGTTTGAACAAGTACCAAAGCTAGTTCAGTTTCATATTCTTATAGTCGAAAAGGCCAACATTGCTATTCAACAAAGATTAGTCGATGTTTTAAATAAAACTTCTAAGCAACGCTATTTGGAATTTATTGAGAGATACGCACATAAAATCGATAAGATTAACAATAGAAATTTATCCTCTTATCTTGGTGTTTCACATGAATTTTTGTCAAAGATTAAGAAGAGGTGTTGAAGAGCTGAGGTACTGAGGTGCTGAGTTTCTAAGATCTTCTGTAGAGACGCACAGCTGTGCGTGTAACGTTGTATTTTAAAATCTCGCAAAGACGCGAAGTCGCAAAGAAAAATTATAACAAACTTTGCGCCTTCGCGTCTTTGCGAGAAAAGATCACCTAGGGAATAAAAAACTAACTTTTCTCCTCCACGCATGATTGTATTAAAAATCTAATATTCCATAGAGACATTCATTAGAAGAATGAAGCATTACATTTTCCTTTTCTGGATTTTCAATGACTAATAAATCATAAGGTTCTAGATAATAAGAACTCTCGTTAATTTTAATAGTTGTTATATCCAGAGAAAATAAAAATAGTATTTCAGCATCACAATTCTGACTACTATTCGTTAATCTCAGTTTGTGATGGGCAACTTTTTCAGAAACCATCCAATTAAAATCAGTACCTTCTGTAAAAGAAGTAACTTCATCATCCGAATTAAATTCCATGATTTCATACTTCTCATATACTTTCTTTTCTTTGTTAATCTCAATATCTAAGCTGTTATCAAGCATAACCAAGTATCGATAGTAGCCCTTAAATTTGGTAAACACTGAAGGTACTTTCTCTATTGTAGCACTGCTTATTCTAAATATAAAATCTCTATCGGTATAGTTTGCTGTTTTTGGATAAATCATATATTCATATGTTAATCCGCCACTCCAAATAGAGGCTTTACTATTTTTTTTAGGGAAAAGGCTTATATTCATTTTTCTATTTTTAATGAGAAATCAAAAGTAAAACGTATTGTTTTCTAAACTCTTAAATTTTCTTCTCCAAATAAATAAATTCCAAAGGTTTCTCCGAAATCGTAACATGAATTTCGCTTTCGGGAAAAGCTTCTCTTTCGCCAGTATCGACATATCCGTGACGTTTGTACCACGCAACAAGCTCTTCGCGAACCGAAATTACGGTCATAATAATACTAGATAAACCTAAAGCTTTAGCATGATTTTCGGCTTCGGCCAAAAGTTTTTTTCCAATTCCGCTATTTTGAAGCTCTGGCGAAACAGTAAGCATTCCCAAGTACAATTGATGTTCCTTTTCAATCAATAAAACCGAACCAATAATGGTATCGTTATCTGTAAATTTAAGAATTGTATTTTTAGGATTCCGTAATGTTTCCGTTAGTTCTTCTTCATTGGTTCTTTTTCCTTCTAATAAATTGGCTTCGGTAGTCCAGCCTTTTTTTGAGGTTTCTCCTCTGTATGCAGAATTAATTAATATCGTTAATGCAGGAATATCTTGTAATGTTGATTTTGTAATCATGTTGTGAAAAGTTCTAATGATCTTATAAATTGAATTGCCTTCAGCTTTAGCTTGACGAACAAAATTACAATTTTGAGGAATGTGTTTTATCAGAACAATTCATTTTAAGGAAAAAATAATTAGTTTATCCAAACTTCCTTTTTTATCAAATCTATGGTAAAAACGTATTTACTTATGGCTTCGTAATTTAAAACACCATCGTAAATTATTTTCCTTGCAAAAGGTTTTATTCTTAGTTTACTTTTCCCTATGATAAAGTCAGATTCAATAAAATCCTCTTCTTTGGTATCAGGTTTTTGTCCCCAGGCTAGAATACTTTCATTAGAAAGTAATAAAGGACCGCCATTGCCGGAATCAAATAAAAACCAATAAACTGAATTATTTTTTGGGATTCCAATAAAAACATTTAATTCTGATCCATCTAAACCATTTGCAAAACGGCTTTTTAAAAGATGCTTTTTTTTGATTTCTTTTTTAGCTGAAATAGAATTCTCAATTGTAAATATATTTTTAGATAGTTCGAGTGTCAAAATTTTATTTTCGAATGATTTTAGAGCAATAACCCCATCGATTTTAGGCCAATCTTTAGGTAAAATACTCATAATATCCCAGACACTAACAGTTGGATGAAATAAGGTTGTTAAACCTATTTTAAGCGAAATGCTATCACATTTTTTAGCTTTGATGATTTCGCCGTCCATTCTAAATCCTGAACTGCTACCGTATATTTTTTTATTTAAGAGTTGAGCGATTTCGGGAGAAATAATAGTTTGCGCACCTCCAGTATCAAAAAGGAAATTGAATTTTTTTCCATTTATATATACATCAATAGTTTTCATGTTTTCAATATATGGTTTTAGGGGAATGATTTCCTGTGCAGAAACAGCCACTGCAGTGTTAAAAAATAATGCGAACAAGATGAATTGAATTGATTTCATAATTGATTTTTGCCTACTCTAAATTTGGTTTTCGGCATTTCCCATTTTTAGCATTATTGCTTTTTGTTTTTATTTTTGGCAAATTTGGAATACTTATTTCTTAAAAACGACCGACAAAAAAAAGTCGAACCATTTAATGAAAATTAAATAGTTCGACTTTATAAGAAAAACGTTCTGTTTGTCTATAAAATTATGATAATGAAGAATTTCTGTATTGAGTAGGAGTTACTGAAGTATGTTTTTTAAACGCCGTATTAAAGGACGATTTAGAATTGAAACCTACTTTATCTAAGGTTTGTAGAATGGTTAATTCTTTCTTTGAGTGATTTCTTAAAATTTCCATTGCATTTTCAATTCGATAGTGATTAACAAAATCAAAAAAATGCTGATTTAGATATACATTAATCAAAATAGATAATTCGCTTACCGGAATATTAATTTGATTCGCAAGATCGTGAATCGTGAGAGAAGGATCAAGATAAGGTTTTGCCATACTCATATGTTGCTTTATAGATGCGATTTTGGAATTAATTTCAGGATTTTCATCAGGCGGTATTCCTTTTTTTGAACTGGTTTTATTTTTAGAAATAAGTTTTTTCACTGTTTGCAAGTTGGAGTTAATCCCTGTAAAGAGTTCAGGATGATGTAAGGCATTCAAAACAAACCAACAAGTTACGAGCAACGCGATAATACCACCAAGTGCATTTACGGAAACTAAAAAACTATGATATTCAGTATATCTTAGAAGATTTCTGAGTGTCGAAAAATAATGATCGATTACAAAAACAATCAACATTTGAGACAACCATTTATAAACAGCTGTGCTGGGATTAGTATAATTTTCAAGATAAATAGCTTTGAATTTCTTTAAAACTGTAATAATGGCAACAATATAAAATAAGTATTGCAGTTCAATTAGAGATTGAAAAAACAGCATTTCGGTTGTTTCAAAATGATGTTTAAAAAAGTATTTTTTGGCAACATTATTTGCCAGATAAATTCTAGGAACTAAAGCTAAATTAAAGAGTATAAATAATGTAAAATGGAGTAGATGTTTCCATTTTAAACGAAAATCAGTATAGCAAATGGTTAATACATATAGAAACAGTAAAGGCATGCTTAGTAAGCAGAGTGTCCACCTGAAAATTTCTAAATTTGGATAGTTTACAGTAATATTCTCGGCTAGAAAAAATCCGCTAATATCAATAGCATTGATAAGTAAATAACCAGCGAAAAGATTATTTGAAAGCTTTTTATTTGATTTTACCGTTAGTAAAAAAAAGATCAAAAGCAGTAAAATAAAAACTGTAATGATGGCAATAATCTTTAAATAGCTAAATTCCTTCATTGTACCAATCTGTATAATAATTTGGTATTATTGCTTTAATCGACTATTAAATTTAGATTTTTTAAAAGCATCAAGCATAACCTTTTTGTCATTTTCATTGTTGTAATTTATGTTTACGCCAAAATCGTAACCGTTTATAAGCTTGTTGTATAAAATTTGGTTTAGTATTACTTTTCCATCTGGAGCATAAATGGTGACATAAAATGCATCAAACTCAAGGCCTTGTATAATTTCTTTTCTTGATGATGAATCGGCTTTGATATCATGATCTATGTAGGTTTGATAAATTAACTCTCGTACAGTTTTACCATTTTTTTTGTGATCTCCAGGATTCAGTTCTTTATATGGTTCTGAAGTTGAAACAAAGAGATTGAAATTGTCTTTCTGAAAACTGATTAGGTGTTTTAAAGCACTCATATCTACTCTTTTGCCAGATGATTTTTCAAGCGTTTTTTGGCCTTTTTCATCATTTTTTTCCATTTTGTCTCTGGATATAATCGACCAGCCTTTAGGGATTTCTAATGTCCAGCCAATTTCTTTGCTAGTATAGATTTCGTCTTTTACATTTCCTTCATCAAAAGGTTTATTAGAATCTTTTTTCCCGCAAGCAACTACTATTAATGAAATGAAGATTAAAAGTGTTTTTATAATTTTTTGGTTCATAGTTTTTTAATTGGAGTTATATAAAATTAGATTTTACCTAAAGTAAATTAAGTGATTTTTGGCTTTCTATTAATCAAATAGCAATAAACAAAATGAGAAGACAAAACCAGTGTTAAACCAATATTCCAGTACATCTCAAAATAAGCAAATGCATTGTAAATACAAATAAGCGATGTTTTTTCTTTTTTATCGTCAATCTCGAAATAGATAGGAAAGAAGATTAAAAAAAGTGATAAAAATATTGAAAGCACAATTAGTCTTCCGTATTTGATTTTAAAATAATCAATTAAGCCATAACATAGCATTTGGATGATTAAAATGGTTAAGAAAAAACGTTCCATAATTGTACTTTTTATCTGAAATCTATTCTATGTTATCTTTTAAACTATCCAAAAAGTTTATTGGATCCGTAAGAAAAGCGTTTGCATTTGATGTTTTCATGCTTTTAAGAATATCAGCTAATTTTGGTTTAAAAATTTCTCCTTTCAAATCAATTAAAACTAGATGATTTGCTTCGCATAAATTTAAAATAGATTGAAAAACATGTGTAATATTAGAAACTTTTCTTAAATCAATTCTAAACTGAAACTCTTCAATCTTAGTTTTATCATCACTTAAACTAATACTTGCGTCATTGTCTTCATTATTATTAGCATTTCCTTTCCAACAAATATAGGTTTCATCGCCCCAATCAGCTCTTGGAATAATTTGATCTATTTCAGAAATAATAGAAACAGGATTGCCTTCGAATTCTTTCCAAAAAGATTTTGTTTTAGGTAAATACTTCGTTGTATTATTTTTAAAAATACATTGATAATTATTATCAATAGAATTCTCAGGAACCACGATTAAAAGATATTGCCAAATTGCCATTTTTTTTATTCTAATATTTAGGAGTATTCTTCTTTACTTTCTCACTCAATGAGTTTTGGGTTTCAATGACTTTTTCAAAAGGTGATTTTTGGGGGATATTATCATTCTGATATTTCTCGATTACCGGAATTGTTAGAATTATCTTCAAAGCAGTATGATAATCAGCGATATCTCTATTCTTCTGATAAATTGTTTTGAGTAATTGATTTAATTCGGTTGTTCTTTTATCATATTTTTCATTGCTGTTTTTTAATAAAGAAAGAATTTTATTTTTTAGAATACTATCTCTAATAGAATTTGCTTGATTGTTTGCCGAACTATAATAATCGTCAGATTTCTGATCATAATTATTAAACAGATCTAAAGTGTCTTTCGGATTGAAATTATCCAATTCATTTTCCAGTTTTTTCAATTCAATAGAATTACTGACAAGTTCCTGATAAATCTCTTCAGATAAAGCATTATTACTTCTAAATCTTCCAATTTTTATAGTTGTTCCATCCTGCAAGGCTTTCGGAATTTCTTTTTTAGAATTTTCAATGTTTTTTGTTTCATTTTTGGAACAAGCCGTAACAATTAAAAGTAAAAGGAAAGCGATTTTTTTTAGCATTTTATATTGTTTTAATTGGTTGAAGTTTTATTTATTTTCAAGGCTTAATAATCATAAACATGCTCAACAGTCACATTATTACTTTGTAAATTTTTAATAAAAGGTAATAATTTTTCGACAGGTAAAAGATAAACATTTCTTTTTAGCTTTTCATCGGTAACAATTCTGGATTGATACAATAGTTGTATGTCTTGCAACTTTATGTCTTGTGATTTGTTCATTACGGTAGAAATTGCAATTTCGTCGTTACCGGAAATCTCGAAGATTTTTACATCTTGTTTAGAGAGTTCAATCATTTCTTGGGTAAAAACTTCCCATCTTGTTATGGCAATCATCATTTTGTCGCGATCTCTTTTGATGATTTTTATATCCTTGCTTTCTTTGATAGAATCGACATTAGAAACAATCAAATAAATTTTGTCTGCGGGAGTTTCATAAGTAGATTTTGCTGCCCATTCTATAAGTTGAGAATAAAAAGCTTTAAATGAAAACTCGATAGTGAAGAGAAATGTTCTTTCCCATTTTCGAAGTATGCTGTGATCTGATTTTTCAGAAGCTGTCCAAACTTTCGTAATCCACGGTAAAAACTTAAATTCGTACCATGCGGTTTGGTAGATAAAATCGCTGTATGCTTTTTGAGCTTCAATAATTACTTTTTCAGATTCAGATGATTTTTCTTCGGCGAATAAAGAAAAGAATCTTCCAATGGTATTTTCGTAAAGAATTTTGGCACCATATTCCATTGTCATGCTCACGCCAATAACCTGAAGCATCGTTTTATATTCACCGTTTTCAGGATATGCTTTCGAAGTCAATTTTAGAGAACGATCATAAAGTTTCCAGTATTCATTAATAGACTTATAAAAAGGAAAATCCGAAGGGTTTTTACCGCTTTCTAAATAATTTGCATACTCTTTCGGATTGTACACTAAATACCATTCCGGAACAGTTAGAACAGTTTGTTCTTCGGCTCTGAAATAATCTTTTGTTTTCTTTTTTTCTTCTGCGAATATATTTTTCGCATAAGGATTGTACTTATCCAATAGTTTATTTGTAAATCGCTGATTTGGGTCTAGTTTGTTTTTTAATTCAAAGTATTTATTGCTGTCCGGATATCCTTTTTGAAATTGTTCGACAGTTGCGTGTGGCTGATACGGAAGATACCAAGTTCCGTTTTCGCTCAAAATAGCATCAGTCATTTCAAGCGTCCATTTTTTCACAAGATCTTTTGCCTCCTGATTTGTACCTTGTTTGTAATAGACTACAAAGGCAAAAACTTCCTTTCTTGCCCACGAAAGATAACTTTCATGATCTGGCAAAGCATGTCTGAGTGAAACATTGATTACATTGACTTTATTGTTTTGAAAAACAACACTCATTTTTGGAATAAACGATTTTATGTTCTCTACCGGAATAAAGTATTCCTGCAATACATAAGTTGTTTTTTCTCGCGAAGATGGTTCTAATTCTTTTACATCATAACTCGCTTCTTTATTTCTCCAACGTACCGTTTTAGGAATATAATACAAAGGGTCAATAGTATATTCTCGAATCCATTTTCCTGAGTTTCCCCACGAAACAACTCCTGCCATGTGCGATTCGAGCCAATAATTTTCATCTTCGGGTATTAAACGTTCTGTGTCTGTTAGCGGTTTAGTGGTTTTTTGCCAGGAAACGCTCATTATTTTATCATATTTCGGCGGATATAGATTTCCATTCTGGAAAACTACATTTTCATTGTTACGAATATTTGTATCAAAAAAAGCTTTGTAATCTTCAATAGGCATTACTTCATGAAATCTTTCGACTTTTACATTGTCTACCAATTGTAAAGTAGCTTCGGCAACTACGCCAATACCGCCATAACCACCAATTGCAGCATTAAAAACATCTTGGTTTACATCTCGGTTCGCAATTATGATATCGCCATTTGCAGTAATTATTTTTAGTTCTAATACCGATGAAATAATAGGACCGTGACCAATATACCTTCCATGACAATTTACAGATATAGCGCCTCCAACCGTAAAATTAGAATAAGTTTGCATGATCTTTATAGACAAATTCAAAGGATCAATTACTTTTTGAATGTCTCTCCATCGAATTCCTGCTTGTACCGTAATTTGCTTTTTTGTGGTATCGATATTGACGATTTTGTTAAACAGTCTCATATCGATATGCAAACTATTTTCGAAAGCCGTTTGTCCGCCCATACTGTATTTTCCTCCGCCAATAGAAATGGGTCCGGTGGTATTTTTTATGGCAGAAACAATTTCATTTACCGTTTTGGGTTTGATAATTTTATTGACCTGAATAGGATTCAGTTTTGTAACATCATTTAAGGTTTTGTTTTCAAGTGTTTTATTAAATGCAGCATCTCCCGAAAATTGTATTAATAAAAAGATATAGATTACAAATGCAAGAAAACTATAAAACGGAATTGCTAAACGTTTTTTGCTATTAATATACCGAATCGATTTTTTGATTCTTACGTATAGAAACTTCAGGATTTTTATAAAATAAACAAATAGAATTTGAATCAAACGGTAGATTTTTTTCATGGAAGAAATTACGGTGATTATATTTTTGTAAACAACATTAAGGCATTTTTGGTAGGATCTCCTTTTTGATACAAGGTTTTTTTATGAAACTTGAATCCAATTTTTTCGACAAAATCAATAATGAAATCTAAAGAATAAAAGTTTCTTACTTCCTTACTGTTGTATTCCCAAGTTTCGTTTACACCCAAATTAAAAACATCGTGCGCCAAAGCCACCAATACTTTTTGATCTTCGGTATCGCAATTATGATCTCTTAGAATCAATTTTCCTCCAACTCTCATTGTATCTCTAATAGACGAAATGTATTGCGTTCGCAAATCTAAAGGACAATGATGAAAGCCAATGTAAACCGTTACAAGATCTAAACTGTTTTTGGGTACGTGATCTGCAAATTTGGTTTTGTAATCAGTAAACTGAATATATTCTGCGCCAACAGCGATTTGACCGCGATCGACCATTTCTGAAAAAGAATATTTAGGTTTTCGGCCATCGGCATAATATCTTTTTCCTTTTATAGAAACACTTTCTTCCAGATAATCTAAATACCTGCCCGAAGAACCAATTTCTAAATATCCGTTATACGAACTGCCTTCGCCAAGTAAAGAAACTGTTTCAACCGACATTTCATTTTTTTGATGCATTAAAGCCGGAAGCTGATAACGAAAGGTGGAAAGCATAGGAGTTATATCGTCTAACTTAGATTGTGTGGCTAAATAAATCTCCTTATCTGTATTTTTTGCAATGGTGTTTTGATAAATTAATTCGTGGAATTTTTTTTCAGGATATAAATTGAATACATTTTTTAAAAACAGAAAGAACTGATTTTTAAGCTTCGCATTGGTATAAATGTGTTTAAAGTTGTTTCGAACTTCTAAAGTCAGATTTAAAATCGTGTTTGGAAACACTTGTACCGATGTAACAAAAAGCAGCGTTGATTTAAGAAAATTCCGTCTCTTCATGGTTTAATTTTATGCTGCCAAACATAGTGATTATGCTTACAAAAAACTAATTTCATAATTAAAAAAGAATTCGATTAAGGGCTTTTTTACTTTTATTTTTGATAATAAAATTTTTACATTTGGCATCGGAAAATTAAGGATATGTTCCTGTTTTACTAACCCCATTCAAAAACAAATAAAATATGAGATCAGAAAAATTACTATTATTTTTATTACCATTTATTTTTTTTACAATTACTTCCTGCTCTTCAGATTCTGGAGATTCTCCAACAAAACCAACTCCTGTTCAACCGGAAGTTATTAATCCTGCCAATCAAAAATTAGTTTCGATTGTTTACCCAAGATCAATGGACATAGGATATTCCAGAGATCCACAAACCTATGAATATGATGATTTAAAAAGAGTAAACAAAATTAGTTTTTCAGGTTGGGTTTATGGCGTTACTTACGTAAATGATAATTTGATCGAAATTGATATGCTAGACGATCCTATAGCTGGTTTTAAACAAAATTCTAAGAGATCGTTGCATTTGCAAAATGGTAATATTACATTAAAGGTAAACAGTAGTTTTGATGTAGTAGAAGCGACTAAAGAAGTTCGTAGTTCAAGCAAGGACTCTGTATTGTTTAAATATACTAATAATTACCTTTCAAGATTAGAATATTACGGAAGTAGTAACAACGGAAAAAATTATCGTTTAAACAGACAAGTAGATTATAAAATTGAAAACGGTAATGTTACTCAAATGAAAGAAACAGGATATTCTGGAGAAGTCGTTGAGGTTAATTATACGTACGACAATAGTGCTTACATCAATATGGGCGATATGATTTATGAAACTCCATTTTTTTACGCCTTTAATTACGGAATGGACATTGTGGTTAAAGACAGAATAGGTAAAAAAAGTACCAACAATGTTATTAAAATTGATAATATTTATAAAAACTATCTGCCTCAACCAACAGCTTTTAACAGCATTACATTAAAAAGAAATCTTGATGAATTTGGTAGATTAGCCGAAATTTTAATGTCAGGAACCACAATAACAGAAGTGAACTCAACAAACTTTAAAAAATTTACTGATGTTAAGATGAGCTTTATTTACAAATAGAACATTTTATTTGTAAAGATTTATAGCCTATAATTTTACACAACATAATTGCCTTAATAAAAAGCCACAAATTATGCTGAGAATCAATCAGTATGATTTGTGGTTTTGATTTTTAGAGCTAAAATTGGAATCAATAGATTTTAATATTAAATTTCAGCATTGATTTGTATTCGACTATAGTTTGAAATTGGCAAATTAATATTAATGCGAAATAAAACTCTTTTTATAAGTAATTCCATGAAAAATAAAATATTATTCCTTGCTTCCTTGCTGTTTTTTGGTGCAACTGTAAGCGCTATGACGGGTTTAAGCCCTAAAGCTACCAATATGTCTTTGACAGAAACAAATTTTAAAGGGCAGTTAAAAGTACTTTCTTTAAATACGTGGCACGAAGGCACCACAGTAAAAGGAGGATTTGATGCAATTGTAGATGTAATCCTTCAATCTGAGGCCGATATTGTTTTACTGAGTGAAGTAAAAAATTATGATGACGTTATTTTTACGCAACATATTTTAGAAGTGCTAAAAACAAAAGGAACGACGTTTTATAGTTCCAGTCTTAAAACTGATGCCGTTATTTTGTCAAAGTTTCCTATTGAATCTACTTCGGCCATAAATTCAAGTTCTATAACCAAATGTATGATTAAGCTAAACAAGAAAACCAGTATTGCAGTATACTCGGCACATTTAGATTATACACATTATGCGTGTTATTTGCCAAGAGGCTACGACGGTATTGATTGGAAAAAATTACCGGAACCTATTGTAGATACACAAAAAATTTTAAAACAAAACATAGATTCGCAACGCGACGAAGAGATTGCGCTTTTTGTAAAAGATGCTTTAAAAGAACAACAAAAAGGAAATCTGGTGCTTTTGGGAGGAGATTTTAACGAACCGTCGCATTTAGATTGGACAGCTGCAACAAAAGACTTATATGACCATAACGGAACTATTGTGCCGTGGCACAACAGTTTGACGCTTCAGGAGAATGGTTTTCTAGATTCTTATAGAGTAAAATATCCTGATCCGGTAAAATATCCGGGATTTACCTGGCCCGCTTATAATACCGATGTGGAGTTATCTAAACTATTATGGGCCAAAGACGCCGATGAAAGAGATCGTATTGATTTTATCTATTTTTATCCCAACAAAAAACTGACGCTTACAGATGCTGTAATTGTTGGACCAACTGGTAGCATTGTAAAAGGAAAAGGAGTGGAGACTCACGATCAAGACACATTTTTAAAACCAAATGGTATTTGGCCAACAGATCATAAAGGGGTTTTGGCTACTTTTTCGATTGCTGATTAATTTGAAGTTGTGAGTAGTCTCTCGACTTAGTATGCAGTTTTATGAAAAAAGTATCTTACAAAAATAGTTTGTTTTTTACCGAGATCTATTTTCGTTTGAGAATTTTAAATATCTTTGAATTATGAGTACAGCAATAAAACCAAAACATATCGGCAGAAATATAAGCCGTATCAGAGAGCTTAAAGATATGAAACAGGAAGCACTGGCACAGGCTATAGGAACAAATCAGCAGGCAATTTCGGCTATTGAAAACAGCGAAACGGTAGACGAACAAAAACTAATTGAGATAGCAAAAGCTCTTGGAGTTTCTGTTGAAGCAATTAAGAATTTTTCAGAGGAAGCTGTTTTAAATATTATTGGTAATACTTATCACGATAATGGTATTGTAAATGCAGGACTTAATTATAATTGTACTTTTAATCCTTTAGATAAAGTTGTTGAACTTTACGAACGTTTGGTGCAAGCTGAAAAAGATAAAGTTGAATATTTAGAGAAATTACTAAACGGGAAATAACGTTTTTTCAACATATAGTAAATAAAAAAAGAGATCTTATTAAGATCTCTTTTTTTATGCTCAATTGCTAGCGCGAGCGTCCCGCTCGTGTATGTGGTAAATAGTTTTTTAATTTCTTTGTGTTCACGAGCGTGACGCTCGCGCTAGCATAGGGAAACCTACCGTTTTATTTTTTCGTTATACTTGTCACTAATTTTGCTATAGTTTCCAACATATTTGCTGATATAAGTTCACTTTTGTTATCATTCTCTTCAATCGAGTAATTGTTACCAAAATATTTTTCAACAAGTTTAGCTTTAATTTCCTGTTTCTTTGGTTCATCAAGTATTTCAATAAATGGGCTAATTGAAGATAGTTCTAATTCTAATTTTCGATTAAGATTTTCGAGCTTTCTGTGTTTGCTGGATTCTCTAGAAGCATAAGTAGCTGGATATATTAAAATTGCTGAAGCAACTATTCTTATAATTGCTTTATGCCAATCATAATTAACATCTCCAATTTTCCAAATGGAATAAATTAAAAGAGTGGAAAGAATACACATAAAAACGGTTGCAATTGTTCTCCAATTATCTGCAGTCTTTTTGTGTTCGTTTGCAATTATTTGGTAATTACCTGTAACACCAACATTTCCAATTACATTTACTAATTTGTTTGCATCACTTAATTTTCTATCTAAATCTTTTAATATTTCATCAGTGTCTATTTTTATTTTTTCTCTGTCAGCATTAATTTCAGCTCTAAAGACATCTCTATCTTCAGAAACTAATTTTGAGAATGATGCATTTAATATTTCAAACTGTAATTGAAAATTTGTAGTTATTGTTTCAATTTCTTTTTCTTTTAGTTCAATTTTATTTGTTAATTCTGTTAATTCTGATTGCTTAATAGCTAATTCAGAATTTAAAGTTTCAATTTTGGTTTCAATTTCATTTCTTTTTTTTTCGGTTTGATTTTGTTTATCATCAACAGTCTTTTGGAATTCTGAAACTATTTTAGAAAAATCTAAATCTCCTGGCACATTTAGAATAGGAAAGTTTTTTATATACTGCAGTGCAGAGTTTATATTATTTACTGCATTATTAACATGTCCAATATTACCATTGCCTATGAAACTATTTATTTGAGCTAGTGCGTTTTCAAATTCTGATGAAATTGCATTTAATTCATTTATAGATAAAAGACTTGGAATTGAAGCTTTAAGTTTGTCTAATAAATAAAGACATGCAGTTTTGAAAAAATCGATTTTATCAGTTTCAAGTTTCTCAATAACTTCTTCCTCATTTATTCGATTTAGAAGTTGTTCAGTCTTTATGGAAACTGGATGTGTTAGAAATTCTGTTGTAGTCATATTTCTCTGTTATTAGAATCGTGCTTAAAATTAGAGGTTACGTTCCGTTGATTGATAAGTTACATTTTGGAATCGGTTGTTTTCTGTTAAAGATAAAATTTATACTGAAATGTAAAAGTAATATGCAATTATGTCAAACATTTGTTATCAGTAGTTTTTTTACCAAACGCCTGTTAGTAAAAGTGCCTCGCTCGTGAACATAATGTCGTCTGGGAAGTGAATTTTACCTTTTTGGTCTATCTCCAGAACCAGTTCCGCTTTTAATTCTTTCGTTTTCTTGTTGTTGACGTCTTTTTTCTTCTTCGTGACGTCTAATGTCTTGTTGTTGTTTTGCTTCGGATTCTCTTCTTCTTTTTTCTTCGTCACTCATGATTTTATATATTACATTTAACAAATAGTATTGTTTGAATTATCCCAATTACTAGGCATAGAAATGATAATAGATTTAAAATATCTGTTGTTTTATTACAGATCTTATGTATAATTTCTATAAATTTAGGATTTCCATTAATTTCTCGGTCTTCAATTTCATTGATTATATTATTCACGCATTTGATATCAAATTTATTTGCAAAATATCCAGAAATCTGAGAAAGTAAATTTATAATTAATGCAATTGAAAAAAACATCCATGATAATCCAACTATATATTTATCAGCTTCTTTAAAATTAGAATATAAATTAATACATAAAATTAAGCCTCCACTCGATAGTGTGATAATTAAAATATCAAATCTTTCTATTGAATATTTAACTCTATTTTCAGCTTTTAAAATATATTCTCTAAGTGCAATTAAATATTTCTCATCTTTTTCTTTTTCTTTGTCGTCAGTCATAAATTTTTATATTAATGTAAGATTGTTTATTTTGAATATCAATTATTCTAATAAATCCTTTCATAATTAATTAGTTTATAAGTTTCTCAAATTTACAAATTGTTATGATTGCTAACATTTTTTTTTATAAACATGTTTCGGTTAATAACTAATGTTATTGTATTCAAAACGCGCTATATATTTCTAAAAAAAAACGACTGAAATTATTTTCAGTCGTTTTGTATATTATAGTTGAAAAAAAATTACCCCAAGAAACTCTTCAACTCCTCATAACTCCCAATCTTCACACTCCCTCTGCTAGTGCGAGCGTCACGCTCGTGAACGTTCAAATTTGTTTTTGAATTTCTTTGTGTTCACGAGCGGGACGCTCGCGCTAGCTTGGGCAACAATCTACCCAAACTGCTGTTGGTGGCTGGCATTATCGTTTGTTGGGTTCTAAATCCTTGTTTTTATTTTTCAAAACTTCAAACTCAATTAAATTAACTGGCTTTAGTAGAGGTTCTATTTTGGATGGATATTTCAGTAGCAATTCTTTCGGTCTAATTGGCCTTTTCTCAAATCCACCTCCGCAATTTGGACAAACATTTTCTAAGAGATTGTCTACACAATCCTTACAGTAAGTACATTCAAAAGTACAAATCATTGCTTCTTCACTTTCGTTTGGTAAAGATTTTGCGCAATGTTCACAAATAGGTCTAATTTCTAACATTCTTTTTTATTTGTTATTCCACGAATAATAATTATGACCTAAGTCCATTGAAAATCCAGCTTTTGGATATAGTTTGTTTCCAACATCGTTTGATTTTGCAGTTTCTAAAACTATTCCACAAGAATTGGTTTCTATGCAAAGTTCTTTTGCTTTTTTGATTAACAAAACCGAAACTCCAAGTCCTCTGTGATTTTCAACAACAAATAAATCATTCAAAAGCCAAAGTCTTTTCATCCTTGTCGATGAGAAAATTGGATACATTTGAACAAAACCAATTAAGTTGTTTTCTGGATTCTCTGCTACAAAAATCTCGGATTCCTTGTTTTTAATTCTTTCAAGGAGGAATTTCTTTGCCCCTTCCAAGTCAGATTCCATTTCATAGAAAATTCGGTAGTCATTAAAAAGCTCGGATAAATTCTTAATGTCATTTAGTTCTATTTTTCGTATTTTCATTTGTTTCTTATTGGTACGGATGTTTGTTTCTGCTTGCCGCCAACGTTCTGGCACTACAGCAGGTAGTTATTAGACAATATCATTATTTGATTCCAAAGAAATTATCAAAATTCCATCTAGATTTTCATCGGGAGGTTGAATTTCTGCGTCTTCATTTTTAAATAAACTAACAACATAACTCGGAGGATTTTCTGTTATAAAACTTTCTGGAATATCTATATTTAATTCTTTGGCAATATTACTATCTAATGAAAAATTTACTTTTGCGTAATTTTCCATTTGCTGAATTTTGTCATTGCTTTTATATCCAGAACAGCATACTAAACAATGCCATGGTCTTATTAATTTGTCTAAATCTCGTAAATGTTTGATATTGGATGAACGCAATTTATACACATCAAAAGCATTAATTAGTGAGCAACCCCAAAGTTTTCTATCTAATTTGAATGTATTGCAAAACCAAGTTTTAAGTAAGGATTTATCATCAGTACTTAGGAAAAGAGAGTACAAAGGAATTTTTGGTGGTGATGTTGAAAGTGCGTTGTGTATTAAAGTATCACATTGATGCGCTAGTGCTGTTTTTCCTTTATAATGCAAATGTTCAAATTCATTACTTTTATTATTAATAATTTTTGCTTGAACTCTAAATCCTATCCATTTTCCACTATGATTAAACCACCATTCCCAATCTGCACCATTTCTAGATTCATAATATCTAGAAAATGTATGGGTAATTATTTGATGACCATGTTTTCTCTTTAATTCTAAAACAATCATGTCGGTAAGAGTTTCTTCTTTAAGCTGGTAGTTTACTTTTCTGCTACGCTTTATCTGTGTCCAAGTATAAACTGCTAATTGCTGAAAAGTGTTGCATACTGTCATATGTTTCTGTTAAGATGTTATTTCTGTTATAATTACCGCTGTTATGTGATGTTTTTATCGTAAGTGATGAAGTCTTGCTAAATATTTTTTGCACATTCTTTCATCACGTTTGTCATAGAGTGATTTTCGAATACCGTAATAGCCACCACCAACAATGCTCAAACCACCAAAAATTTCTTTAATATATTCTTGATTTAAAGCTTCTGAATTTTGGGCTAAAGCATAAAATGCCAAAGGAACAGTAGCAATGTCAATTCCAAGTTTAACTATCTCTCTTGTAATTTCATTGAAAGTATAATTATAGTTGTCAATAAACTGTTGTTCTGAAATTCCATTTCCAATTGAATTTTCAATTATATCTATTTGTGAATTAAAACTTTGTATTAATTCTCTGTTTCTATTCCTAAATTCTATTAAAGTTTTAAACGGAATATTTTTAATGTTTTTAGGAACTTGAAGTTTAATTATTCCACGAATAAAATTATCACGAACATTAGTATTTGTTGATTTTATTTGAGCATAACTAGTATATTTATCGTATTCTAAATTATCAGTAATTATATTTCCATTTCTCTCAAATGCAATTTCTTTTGCTAAGTGAGTCATATATAAGAATGCTAGACTTTTGGGTAATTTTATTCCATCAGAATTTCTTTGTCCAATTTTTTCGCTTTCACAAAATTCAGCCCAAGAATATGAAAATTTTTCTCCATAAATTTGATAATCCCAAGAATGTGGGTTTTTCCAATCTCTTAAAACATTTATTCTATTAAAGAGGAAGCTAGATTCATAAGTTCTTCTCAAAATTCTTTCTGCTTCTATAATTGCTTTTAATGAAGCTTGCTCACCTTGATGATATTCGGGAGAAAAGAAATTTACTAAATCTGTTTCATTTTGAAGTTTGCGATAATCGTCACTTACTAAATGCTGTCGATTATATGGTATGATACTTTCGAACTTATCTAGGTATAAGGTTGAAAATTTTAACCATTCATTTTCAGGAGGTTCAAAATTTGGATAGTAGATATATTTTTTCATTGTGTTCTTTTAAAATATCACATAACGTTCTCGCGCTACAAGCAGTTTGGGATTAAATCAGCGTTATCTTTCGGATTTGCCAAATCTTCCAAATACAAACCAATTTTTCCATCAAGCCAAATACCCAAATTGCTTGTAGCGTGTGTTAGCAGTAGATTTATTGTGTGCATAGTTCAATAAATACAAAACCTAATTTAGTGATTCTAATGCTTGTGTAATCTGAAACATCTAAATCAATATCCAAAGAAGTATCGGATGGGTCTTCGTTACTTTTCTCTGCTGAACTAATTTCAACTTCAGTTTCATATTTTAATGTTCCTAATGCTACTAAATTTGAAATGTCAGTTTCTAAATCATCTTGAGAAATATTTAATTCTTTAGCAATTTCATCAATAGTAAAACTAAACCAATCTAATCGGAAATCTTCTGGTTTGGTTTTTTTATTTCCTTCAAAAATGCTAGGTATAGAATTGCTGTTGTCAGAACGTTTCTGTCTTTCGTAAATTAATTTGGTATAAATTTTATGAAGAATTATTGCTTCTTGGTTTGATATTTTATTCAATATTCCAACTGCATTTTGTTGCATTAAAATTGAAGTTGGTTTTAACAGAATGTTTTTTATAAGTTTTGCCCACAATTCTTGAAGGTTTTCTTCTTCTTCATATGAGGAAAATTCTAACATAGGAGCCAAAACTTTCAAATTAATTTTTAAAGTATCTATGTTTTTTTCTTTTATATATTTCTGCGCCTTTTCAAAAATTACAACTTGATTTTTAAATCGTCTTAATTTTACTTGGTCTGCAATCATTTCTCCTGTTTCTTCAAATGCTTTTCCAAATAGAGCTTTTAACAATCCTTCGGATTTTTCCGAGACAACTTTTAGTGCTTCATTTGTTGCTATTTTTTCAAGTCCGGTCATATTTGTTTTTATTTATTCTGTTTTGAAAATTTACTGCTAACTCATGTATATGCCAAACAAACTTTCGCATATACACCTAAAATCGGGTAGATAAGCGAAACTTTACTTCGTTTTCTTACTTTTCAAATATATGAGTTTTTTATTGCCAATTTTTACGGATTTCCGTACTTGATATTTTATACATTAATTCAAAATAATTAACGGTAATGCAATAAAAAAAGCGAGTATTTTTTTTACTCGCTTTGATCATCTTTGTATATGTTTTTTACTCTAAGAAAGCTTTCAATTCCTCATAACTAGAAATCTTCACACTAACTTTCTCTTCATTAATAACACTCTCAATTTGAGTAGGAATAGGAAGTGTAATGCCTAAAGCAGGTTCAACAACATCTAAAAACTTAATTGGATGCGCTGTTTCTAAGAAAATACCAATTGCATTGGGGTGTTTTTCTAGTTCTTTTTTCAAACCTAAATAACCAACAGCGCCGTGTGGTTCTGCGATGTAGCCATCAGTATTATATATTTGTTTTAAAGCTACAAGTGTTTCTTCATCAGTATAACTATAAGAAGAAAAGTCTTTTTCGAAAGCTTTTAAATCGTTATTGTATAATTCCTGAATTCTAATAAAGTTACTTGGATTTCCAACATCCATGGCGTTAGAGATTGTTGCTTTAGAAGGTTTTGGGTCGTATTTTCCGTTTTCTAAAAATCTTGGTACCGTATCGTTTACGTTTGTAGACGCTACAAAATGCTCGATTGGCAAACCTAATTTTTTTGCCATAATTCCGGCACAAATATTCCCGAAATTTCCACTTGGGCAAGAGAAAATCAATGGTTTGTTTTGGCTTTTCAAAGCTTTGTAAGCAAAGAAGAAATAAAACATTTGCGGCAACCAACGCGCAATATTTATAGAATTTGCTGAGGTTAGGTTTTTATGCGCTAAAGACTCATCTAAAAACGCTTTTTTAACCATATCCTGGCAATCATCAAAAACACCATCAACTTCTAGCGCTTTTATGTTTTGTCCTAAAGTCGTTAACTGTTTTTCCTGTATGTCGCTCACTTTTCCTGACGGATATAAAATGACAACATCAACGCCGTCAACGCCTAGAAATCCGCTGGCAACTGCACCGCCCGTATCTCCAGATGTAGCCACTAAAACAGTGTTTTTACTGTCTTTTTTGTCTTTATTAAAATACGCCAGACATCGCGACATAAAACGCGCTCCAACGTCCTTAAAAGCCATTGTAGGTCCATGAAACAACTCCAAAGAGTAAATTCCGTTTTCGACTTTCACAACCGGAAAATCAAAACATAAAGTTTCGGCAATTATTGCTTTTAGTTTGTCTGCCGGAATTTCGTCTCCAACAAATTGTTTTATGGCTTCGTAAGCGATTTCTTCGTTGCTTAAGCTTTCGATTTTATCAAAAAATGAAGGATCTAAAGCCGTGATATTTTCAGGGAAATATAATCCTTTGTCACTTGCTAATCCTTGTATAACAGCTTCCTGAAAAGAAACTTTTGGGGCATTATGGTTTAAACTATAGTATTTCATTTCTAAATTTTAGATTTTAGATTTTTGGATTTTAGATTTTGGAAAACAAATTCCAATTTTTAAATTCCAAATTCCAATAATTTATGTTTTTAATTATGTGTTAGTTTTGTCAGGCTGAGCGGAGTCGAAGCCCCGCAACGTATAGACATAATATAAATCCTTAACGTTTGTCATTTCGAGGAACGAGAAATCACACTCGAAACTCCTCATAGAAATTCGCCAATCTTTGTCGACAAACTAGTGTGATTTCTCGTTCCTCGAAATGACAAACTTTATGGCTATGCTTTTCGTTTGTACTTTGTCGGGCTTCTTGCGGAGATTCCTCGTTCCTCGGAATGACAAACTAGACGAGTTACTTTGCGTGGGCTTCGACTCCGCTCAGCCTGACATACTTTGCCTTAATACTTAATTCTTCGTACTTAATACTTTCTTTACAAAATTCTTACGCCATCCGGATTAATTTTCGAAACGTGAATTTCATATGGTAAATTCATTTTTTCGTAAACTTCGCTCATGGCTTTGGCAATTTTATCAGCGGTTTCTTTTCCTCTGCTTAAAGCAAAAATCGACGGGCCTGAACCTGAAATTCCGGAGCCTAAAGCACCGTTTTCAAGAGCCGTTTGTTTAATTAAATCAAATCCCGGAATCAAAACGCTTCTTAAAGGTTCTACGATTTCGTCATGAAGCGATCTTCCAATCAAATCATAATCTTTGGTGTATAAACCTGCAATTAAGCCGCCCACATTTCCCCATTGCATAATCGCACTTTTTAGCGAAACCGTTTGTTTCAAAACCGAACGCGCATCAGAAGTTTTTAATTCAATTTGCGGGTGAACCACCGTTGCGAATAATTCCTCCGGACTATCAATTCTGATAATATCAAGCGGAGCATAACTTCTTACCAAAGTAAATCCGCCCAAAAGGGCAGGAGCAACGTTATCTGCATGCGCGTTTCCGCTGGCTAATTTCTCGCCCTGCATCGCAAACTGAACCAAATCTTTACGAGAATAAGGTTTTCCTAATAATTCATTTATTCCAAAAACTGCTCCGGCAGAACTTGCAGCACTGCTTCCAATTCCGCTTCCGGCTTTAATATGTTTGTAGATTTCGATTTCAAATCCAAAATCGATCACTTTAAAATGGCTTTCATAAGCTTCCAACATGGCAAGAGCCGCAACTCCCGAAACGTTTTTCTCGGTTTCCAAAGGCAAATCGGCACCCACAATTTTTGTGATTCGAACTCCTTTTTGATCTACTTTTCGAACAATCATTTCATCGCCCGCATTGTCTAAGCAAAGTCCAAGTACGTCAAATCCGCATGAGAGGTTTGCAATTGTAGCGGGACAAAAAAGTTTTATTTCTTTCATTTTTGGTTGTTTCAGGTTTCAGGTTTAAAGTTTCAAGTTGTCAAACTTTGCGAGCTTAACCGCAAAGTTCGCAATGTTTTTTCGCAAAGCACACAAGAAAAAACAAGCTTTGCGAACCTTGCGTAATTCTTTGCGTGCTTTGCGGTTAAACTTCAAGCATGAAACAAAAATTTATATATTACCTATTCGAATAACGTCAGCAAAAATTCCTGATGCTGTAACGGCTGCACCGGCACCGGCTCCTTTGATCAATAAAGGCTGATCTACGTAACGATCTGTGTAGAATAAGACGATATTGTCTTTTCCTTCTAAATTATAAAACGGATGATCTTTTGGAATGAATTGTAAACCAACACTTGCTTTTCCGTTTTCGAATTGAGCAACGTATTTCAATCTTGAATCTTTCGCTAAAGCTTCCTCGTAGATTTTATTAAAATGATCAGCGTGTTTTGTTAAAGAAGCAAAAAAGTCTTCATTATTTGTTGTTGCTAAACATTCGGCAGGAAGGAACGATTCGTTTGCAATGGCATCAATATCCATTTCGTAACCGCTTTCGCGAATAAGAATCAGGATTTTACGCGCAACGTCAATTCCGCTCAAGTCAATTTTTGGGTCAGGTTCTGTAAAACCTTGAACTCCGGCTTCTTTTACAACATCGTGAAAAGAATTGTTCTTGTCAAAATTATTAAAAATGAAGTTTAAACTTCCAGATAAAACCGCCTGGATTTTATGCACTTTATCGCCCGAAGCAATTAAGTTTTTTACGGTATCTATAATTGGTAAACCAGCGCCAACATTAGTTTCAAACAAAAACGGTGCATTATATTGACGTGATAAGTTTTTTAATTTTTTATAATTATCGTAAGCAGATGAACAGGCAATTTTATTACAAGTTACAACGGCAATACTTTGTTTCAGGAATTTTTCGTAAGTTTCAGAAACGCTTGCATTTGCTGTAATATCAACAAAAATACTATTACGTAAATTAAGTTCTTTGGCACGTGCAATAAATTCTGTTGGAATCGCATGTTCGCCTTTATCTAAAGCAGATTTCCAGTCTTTTAAAGAAATTCCGTCTTCGTCAAAAAGCATTTTTCTAGAGTTCGACAAAGCAATTACGCGAACATTGATCTTTAAATTATCTTTTAAGAATTTCTTTTGAGAGTGAATTTGTTCGATGAATTTTTCTCCAACATTTCCAACGCCCATTACAAATAAATTAAGCTGTTTAGTGTTTTCTTCAAAGAAATTTTCGTGCAAAGTATTCAATGCTTTCTTAACATCTCTTTCGTTAATTACAGTCGAAATATTACGCTCAGAAGCACCTTGTGCAATAGCGCGAATGTTTACGTTATTTTTTCCTAAAGTACTAAACATTCTACCGCTTAAACCTTGATGGTTTTTCATGTTTTCACCTACCAAAGCAATAATGCAAAGGTCTTTTTCGACAATAGCGGGATCAATTTTGTTTTGTGAAATTTCTACTTCAAAAGCTTTATTAATAGCGATTTCGGCATTTTCGGCGTCAGAATTTAAAATTCCGATACAAATTGAATGCTCAGAAGATGCCTGAGTAATAAAAATAACATTGATTTTTTCCTGAGACAATACTTCGAACAAACGTCTTGATGAACCCGCAACTCCAATCATTCCCGGACCTTCAAGAGTTACCAATGAAATATGATCAATATGACTAATTCCTTTTACAACAGTATCTTTTGATGAAACGTGATTCGAAATTAAAGTTCCTTCAGCTTCCGGTTCAAAAGTATTTTTGATTAAAATTGGAATGTTTTTTCTTAAAACTGGCTGAATCGTTGGCGGATACAACACTTTTGCACCAAAATGCGATAATTCCATCGCTTCCTGATATGATATTGTTGCAATTGGTCTTGCTTGTTTTACAATTTTTGGGTTTGCAGTAAACATACCGTTTACATCTGTCCAGATTTCTAATTGCTCAGCTTCAACAGCTCCGGCGATAATAGCCGCAGTATAATCAGAACCGCCACGACCTAGAGTTGTAGTAATTCCGTCAAGAGTTTGAGATATAAATCCGGGTAAAATATTGATTTGCGATTGATTTTCGGCAAAATAACCTTGAATCAACTGGTTCGAAACTTCGAAGTTTACAACCGCTTTACCAAAATTATGATCTGTTTTAATTAATTCGCGACTGTCTTTATAAACAACATTTTTGTCGATTTGCTGATAAGCCTGCGCAATAATATAAGACGAAAGTAATTCTCCAAAACTCAAAATAGTATCGGCAGTTCGTGGAGACAATTCGCCTAATAAAAAACAACCATCCAACAATGTTTCCAGGTGATTGATGATTCTTTTTACGTGGCTTAATAAACTACTTTGTTCGCTTACCGGAATTAATTCTTTTAAAGTGTCAAGATGTTTTTTCTCGATTTCGGCTACAATTTCTCTAAAGCTTTCGTCGTTTGCCGCTGCTTTTGCTGCTGCCAATTGCAATAAATCCGTCACTTTGCTTAAAGCAGAAACAACTACAACTAATTTATCTTGTTTAGATTTTTGATTTACTATTTCGAGAACGAGTTTTATATTTTGAGCATTGGCAACCGAAGTTCCGCCAAATTTTAATACTTTCATTTTGATGTTTTTTAATAAGGTGCAAAGATTTTGAGTAACAAAGGTTCAAAGGTTATCAACTGTGAACTGAAACTGAAAACTGAGACTATTTTTTTTCTTTGTAAATGTTTTTTATGTATCCAATAACTCTCTTCTTTCAAGAAAAAAGTATAGATAACCTAGGTTTATATGTAAAATGTATACCCCTAAGGGGTAGTAGTAGTTGTAGTAGAAATTGTTGTAGCAGCAATTGCAACTCTAGTTGGAGTTGTCATTGTAGATTGATATTTTGCGCTGTTACTTTTCATTTGATGTGTCAAAAGTACTGTTTTTTATAAAAGCTAAAAAACGTAAAGTTCTTTTTGCGAATATTTTAATAATTCAAATAGAAGAATTTTAATATTGAGCAATCGTTAAAATTAAAGCAGTAAAATTGGGGTATTCACATATTTGGCTTTGCATTGGTGAAGTTTCCGAAAGGTTATTTTATTGATTTTTCTAAAATGGAACTAAAATTTTAGTGATTTTAGCCTATATGATTAGTAGGAAAATGATTTTTTCGGTTTTTAGAAATGAAATTTAGAATTGTTTCATTCAAATAAAGAGCTGGTTTTTTGTGGAATATGGATTGTGAAATAAGTAAAAGTGAGGAATAGGAACTGATCAATTTTTAATTATTATGAACAAATGTTGCTTTTTAATATTGATTTGCTGATTTTTGATGTCTTAAAATACAAACATCATGAGAGAAATCCATTATATAAGTACTGAAACTTTAAGTTTAGAAGCTTTACAAGAAATAATTGTCAATCAAAAGACACTTGAATTATCAGAAGAAGCAAAAGTAAATGTTCAAAAATGCCGTGACTATTTAGATAAAAAAATGGCATCACATTCTGAACCTATTTACGGAATCAATACTGGTTTTGGATCACTTTGTAATGTGAAAATTTCGAATGAAAATTTATCCAAACTACAGGAAAATCTGGTAAAATCTCACGCTTGCGGAACCGGAGAAGAAGTTCCTGCCGAAATTGTAAAACTAATGTTGTTGCTTAAAATTCAATCTTTGAGTTACGGTCATTCCGGAATACAATTGCAAACCGTTAGTCGTTTGGTAGATTTTTACAATAATGATATTTTGCCTATCATTTATACTCAGGGTTCTTTAGGAGCTTCTGGAGATTTGGCACCTTTGGCACATTTATCTTTACCATTATTAGGAGAAGGTGAAGTTTTGTTTGAAGGTAAAAAAGTAGCTTCGGCCGAAGTTTTAAAACATTTTGGTTGGGAACCAATCATTTTGCAATCAAAAGAAGGTTTGGCTTTATTAAACGGAACTCAGTTTATGAGTGCTTATGGAGCACATATTTTATTAAAAGCTTACAAATATTCTTATCTGGCAGATTTAATTGGAACCATTTCATTAGAAGGTTTCGATGGAAGAATCGAGCCATTCAACGAATTGATTCATTTTATTCGTCCTCATAAAGGTCAAATAATTACTGCTCAACGTATAAATGAGTTCCTTGAAGGAAGCGAGATTATTGCACAAGAGAAAAAACACGTACAAGATCCGTATTCTTTCCGTTGCATGCCACAAGTTCACGGCGCTTCAAAAGATGCGATTGATTATGTTCGAAAAGTATTCAAAACCGAAATCAATTCGGTAACCGATAATCCAAATATATTTATAGAAGCAGATCAGATTATCTCTGGAGGAAACTTTCACGGACAACCTTTGGCTTTAGCCTTAGATTTTATGGCAATTGCTTTGGCCGAATTAGGAAGTATTTCTGAAAGAAGAACCTATCAGTTAATTTCGGGATTGCGTAATCTTCCTGCATTTTTAGTTGATAATCCGGGATTAAATTCAGGATTTATGATTCCGCAATATACCGCGGCAAGTATTGCAAGTCAAAACAAACAATTGGCAACTCCGTCAAGTATTGATAGTATTGTTTCGAGCAACGGGCAAGAAGATCACGTAAGTATGGGTGCAAATGGAGCAACAAAAGCGTTGCGTGTTATGGATAATTTAGAGCGCATTTTGGCGATCGAATTATTAAATGCTTCTCAGGCAATTGCGTACAGAGAACCTTTGAAATCGAGCGATTTTATCGAAATGTTTTTAAGTAGTTACAGAGAAGTTGTGCCTTTAGTAAAGGAGGATAGAATCTTACATTACGACATCGAAAAAACCGTTGCATTCCTGGATAGTTTCCAAATTGAAAACGATTTGTTAACAATGGCTTAACATTGTAGAATATTATTGAAGTAATTTTGCACTATCAAAAATAAAACAATGTCAATAAACAGTATTTTCCAATTTTTAGTGCCGAAAGACAAGAAATTCTTTCCACTTTTTGAAGAGGCTTCAAGCAATTTAATTGAATTAGCTTCTAATTTACACGAAGCTGTAAACCTTCCATTGAAAGAAAGAGAAGTTCTTTTTCAGAAAATTGATGAATTAGAGCAAAAAGGAGAAGACATTACGCGTCAAACCAATCTTGAATTGAGTAGAAATTTTATTACTCCATTTGATAGAGAGGATATTCACACATTGATTACTTCGATTGATAACGTAGCAGATTATTTGCACGGTGCAGCAAGTAGAATGAGATTGTATCAGGTTGATAAGATTACAAAATCTATCAGAAAAATGACCGAAATCAATCTTGAAGCTTGTCAAAACATTGATAGTGCTGTAAAAGAATTAAGAAATTTAAAGAATTTCAAAGTCATAAAAGATGCTTGTGCCAGAATTAACAAACTGGAAAACAAATCAGATAACGTTTATAATAAAGCAGTTTTTGAAATTTTTGAAAACGAAACAGATGCGAAAAATATTATTAAATACAAAGAAGTATTATCTGTTTTAGAATCTGCAACAGATAAATGTAAGAGTGTTGCAAACATACTAGAATCTATTTCTGTAAAACATTCTTAAATTCAATTTATTTCATTCTGAAGTTATAATTTATGACGCTACTTATAATTATTATAGTATTAGCCTTAATTTTTGATTACATCAACGGTTTTCATGATGCGGCAAATGCTATTGCAACAGTTGTTGCCACAAAGGTTCTAACGCCTTTTCAGGCAGTTCTTTGGGCAGCATTTTTTAACTTTTTGGCTTACTGGGTTTTCGGATTTGGTGTTGCAGATACTGTTGCAAAAACAGCGCACACCATGGAGATTAATCTGGTTGTAATTCTAGCCGGTGTTATTGCAGCAATTTGTTGGAATTTATTGACTTGGTGGTTAGGTATTCCTTCAAGTTCATCACATACTTTAATTGGTGGTTTTGCGGGAGCGGCCGTTGCTCATGCTATTGCAGTGCACGGTTTTTCAGGTTATGCTGCTGCAGATGGAACTACACATTATTGGTATCAAATCGTAAGTTGGTATAAGGCAGGAAAAGATGGCGGAATGCCCTCAGGAGTTCTTATCATTATTGCATTTATTGTTTTGGCACCATTGTTAGGAGCATTGGCTTCTTATTTAATTTCGATTTGGTTACTAAATGCTTCTCGTAAAAGTATTGGTCCTAAAATATTTACAGTAGCTTTAATGATTGCTACAGTTTGGTTGGTGAGTAGTTTAATGGTTCCTTATTCTGAGATTGAAAAACCTAGGTTTGCTTCTCATTTTTGGAGTGTAGCTTTTGATCCGCACAATATTAAGTGGTTTTTAGTGGCTTTTATCATCCTTACGGTTAGTGCCTTTTGTTTGATATTTAGTAGTTTAAACTTGCACCAGGCAGATGCTGCTTTGAAAAAAATGCAATTACTTTCTTCTGCTGCATTTAGTTTAGGTCACGGAGGAAACGATTCTCAAAAAGTTATGGGTATTATTGCTGCTGCTGTAGCGGTTTATATCAATACAAATCCAGGTGTACATATGGATGCTTGGTTAGATGTTGTTCTGCCAAATGATGACTTAGGTATAAAAGGAGTAATGCCAGGATGGATTCCGTTAGCGTGTTATTCTGCAATTGCTGCAGGAACTTTAAGTGGTGGATGGAAAATTGTAAAAACAATGGGTTCTAAAATCACAAAAGTAACTTCATTTGAAGGTGTTGCAGCTGAAACTGCTGGAGCTTTAACGCTTTATTTTACAGAGCATTTAAAAATTCCGGTAAGTACAACGCACACAATTACAGGTTCTATTATTGGTGTTGGATTAACAAAACGTGTATCAGCAGTTCGCTGGGGAGTAACCGTAAGTTTAATCTGGGCTTGGATTCTAACTATTCCAATTTCAGCTATATTAGCAGGTTTGGTATATTATATTTTAAGTGTATTTATTTAGTAGATTATTTACGAAATGTGAGACTTAAGATCACATTTTATTCAACATATTTAAAGCCGATTTCATTATTTGAAATCGGCTTTTTTTATGGACAAAATCCAGTAAATATTTGTCTTAGATTAATAGTTTAAAGTCTTTTAGTTGTTATTGGTTTAATATGATAAAAAGATCTTAGCAGAATATTTGCAACAGATTACAATTACTGCAGTTTTGGAGTTTTAGTAATTAAATGAAAATAGTTTAAAGAAGCTATTCTCTTTTTTAATATCAATAAATAACCATTAAACCTTTTAATAATGAAAATAATAACAATCCTTTCCATTTTATTTACCAGTGTATTTTATTCTCAAAACAATAAAATTAATACTTACAAATATGGATTTATAAACGAAAATGGTAAAGAAATCACGGCTTTAAAATATGATCAAGCCTCTAGTTTTCGCGGAGGAATCGCAAAAGTTTGTATTGGTAATAAATGGGGTTTCATTGATAAAAAAGGAAAAGAAATCACTCCAATAAAATACGACAGTGTGTATAGTTGTAATAGTAGCGTAGTAAGAGTTAATCTTAACGGAAAATATGGTTTAATTGATGTAACAGGAAAAGAGATTACAGCAATTAAATATGACAATATTAGCAGCTTTAACGTTGATGTTGCCTCTGTAAGAATAAATGGAAAATGGGGAGTTATTGATAATAAAGGAAACGAAATTACTCCCTTAAAATATGATTTTATGCAAAATGTTTATGCCTATTATATTTTATGTCTAAAAGACAATGATAAAATGATATTGATTGATAGAAATTCTCTGAAGATAGAAGCAAATCCATTAGGTTATTTTCAAGATAATGATTGTTATTTTGATAACTCCGGAATTGCAAAAGTCTGTTTAAACGGAAAATGGGGATTTATAGATAAGACGGGTAAACAAATAGCTGCAATAAAATACGATTATGTTTTTCGTTTTTTTGAAGGAATGGCCAGAGTTGTATTGAATAACAAATGGGGATTCATCGATGAATTGGGTAATGAAGTTATTCCTTTAATTTATGATTTTATTCATACTCCTTTAAAATATCCACATTGTCAAACTGAACTTAGACATAGTTTTGGTTTTGATAATAATGGAAAAGAGATTTTTTTAGATAAAGATGGAAAACAAATAGAATATAATGATTTACAATGTTTAACTGAGGTAGATTTGGTTTTTATTGATGATTTATTGAGAGTCGATACTGAAAGTATACAAAAAAACAGGCAAGAAGGTAAACATTCAAAATATATTTTTCTTGATAAAAAAGGTAAAGAAGTTTCAGTTAAAAATGATTTTATGGCTAATGATAATTACGTTTATAAAGGAGCATATCACGATGGTTTAAGACAAATACATAAAAAAGAACAAGGAGAAATAAAATATGGATTTATAGACACTCTTGGTAATATTGTAATTCCTTTAAGATATGACGATGCTGATGACTTTAAAGATGGTGTAAGCAGGGTGAAATTTAATAAAAATTATGGGTTAATTAATACTAAAGGTAAAGAGCTCACAACAATAAAATATGATTATATGAGCGAAATTAGGGAAGGATTTGCTATGATTAAATCTGAAGGGAAAAGAGGCTTTATCGATAAAAATGGTAAAGAAGTAATAAAGGCGGGATACAGTAATGGCGATTCTTTTAGTGAAGGATATGCAAAAGTTTTTTATGGTAAGAAAGGTGGATTTATAGACAAGACCGGTGAAAAAATAACGCCATTTAAATATGATGAAACGCAGTCTTTCAAAAATGGTTTTGCAAGAGTTAGTGTAGATGATAAATGGGGTTTTATTGACAAAACGGGAAATGAGATAACGCTGTTAAAATATGATTCAGTATGGGATTTTCATGATGGTTGCGCGTTGGTAAAAATGAAGGCTGAATAAATTATAAAAGAGAATTTTAACATTTGCAAAAAAGCCGATTTCATTATTTGAAATCGGCTTTTTTTATGGACAAAATCCAGTAAATATTTGTCTTAGATTAATAGTTTAAAGTCTTTTAGATGTTATTGGTTTAGTATGATAAAAAGATCTTAGCAGAATATTTGCAAGAGATTACAGTTTTTTTCAGTTTTGGAGTCTAAGTAAGTAAAAAAGAATAGTTTAAAGAAATTGTTCTGTTTTTTAATATTAATAAATAACTATCAAACCTTTTAATAATGAAAATAATAACAATCCTTTCCATTTTATTTACCAGTTTTTTATATTCTCAAAATAATAAAATTAATACTTACAAATATGGATTTATTGATGTAGAAACATGTAAAGAGATTACACCTTTAAAATATGATACAGTATGGCATTTTCGAAATGGAGCAGCTCTAGTTAAACTTGATGGAAAATATGGAAGTGTTGATAGAGAAGGAAAAGAAATTGTTTCTGTAAAATACGATGCGGTAGTCAATTTTGGGAAAGAACAAGCTGCGGTGATGCTTAATAAAAAATACGGAATAGTTAGAGGAGGAAAAGAAATTACTGAAATTAAATATAATGAAGTTTATTGTAACGATAATGGATTAACAGATGTTAAACTTAATGGAAAATATGGAATTGTAGATAGCATTGGAAAAGAAATTATTGCGATTAAATATGATTATATTTTTATAGAAGAGCATATGGTTGTTGTGAAAAATGGAGGCAAATATGGAGCTTTTGATTTTTCTGGTATTGCACTTAGCCCTCTAATCTATGATGATATTTGGTCAATTAGGGTTATTGATGATGGTTTACCACTGTACGTTGTAAGTCTTAAAGGAAAATATGGTTTAGTCAATGATAAATTTGAAAAAATAACAGATATAAAATATGATAAAATTAGTAATGGTTATGGGGCTATTAGTGTAGCAATTAATTATAAGTACGGTTTTCTTAATCGGGAAGGGAAGGAAGTAACAGAAATAAAATATGAACAAATAGACCCCACTGTAGATATTGGACAAACTTCAATTTCTCCTGCTTTGCTGGATAATAAATGGAGTTTTTTTGATGTTCAAGGTAAAGAAGTATTCCCCGTTAAATATGATTCTTATATTAAAGAGCGTGGCGATTTTTCTGATTTATTCGGAACGATGAAAGTTAAAAACAATAATAAATGGGGGTGTATTAATGAAAATCTAGTAGAAGTAATTCCACCAGAATACGATGAAATTAATATTGAGCAAGCAGGTTCAAGTTCCGGTCCTAATATAATTACTGTAAAATTAGATAATAAATGGGGAGTTTTTGACATGATGGGGAATAAAATCGTACCAGTTGAATGTGATGAAATAACTACAGACATGTATAACATTTATGGACTTGTTTTATTTAAAATAAATGGGAAATGGGGTATTTGTGATGCAACAAAAGTAATTTTGACAGCCAAATATCAAGAAATAAAACCTCTTTGGCGTGGTTTATTCAGTGTTAAAATAAATGGCAAATGGGGAGTTAATGACGGAACGAAAGAAATTTTGACAGCCAAATATCAAGAAATAAAAGTTCTTTGGAGTGGTTTATTCACTGTTAAAATAAATGACAAATGGGGAGTTAATAACGAAAAAGATAAAATAGTTATTCCTGCAAAGTATGATGAGGAATTCTTGGAACACTATTCAGAAATTAGTGGGATTCTAAAAGATAAAAGAATCGTTTTTAATTTTAAAGGGAAGATTATTTATAAAATAAAAATAGATATAAGTAAAAATTATAAATTATCAGATGGAGGGATGCATCAGGCCATGGATAGGGCCGTTCGAAGACATATGCAAGAAGTACAGGATAGAACGACTTCTGATTTAATTAAAGTTAAAAAAAATGACACATGGATTTTAATAAATAATGAATATGGGGAAATAGAATTGCCAATGAATCACAATCATGTAAATTATCCAGATGAAGGGATTGCTACTGTAAAAGTAAAAATTGAGTAAAGAATCTGAAAATGGTTTGAAAGAGATACAATTAAATAGTAGGTGAGAGTAATAGATATATGATGAAGTTGGAAATTTTTATGATGGGTTTGCTATTGTTGTCAAAGAACTTGTAAGAATCAATTTAGGCGTTCTCAAATAAAAACAAAGAGATTGATTTTACAGCAAAAAAGGTTAATAAAAAGGATAGTTTTCTACATGAAAAGCTATCCTTTTTATTTGAGTATAATTTTATAGAAAGTTTTGATTAAGTCATTAAGCTAACAATTATTAAAAAATAGAGTTGGTTTCAAATTTGAAATCGGTTTTTTTTTGTAATTTGATTTAAAACTTCTGTAGATTCTTATGGTTATGCTTCCTTTTATAATGCGTTTGCTTAAGATTCTTTTTATCTCCTGAGATAATACTTATAGTGCCGTCAATTTCTAGCATAGCAAGCTTTACATCAGAGAAATGTTCGATTCCGTGTTCGCGCATGGCTTCTTTTAATTCATCGTCAGAAATGTCTAATTTACTTAGTATCGTAAAATCTAGTTTCCCGTTGTGAATTAAGACTTGAGGTTTGTCTAATAATAAATCACTGACTATTTTGTATTTATGGGTTAGCTTTTTAATAATGAAGTTAATCACGAATAAAACAAGAGCGGCGACTAAACCGCCAGATAGACTCGTGTCAGGGCCAACCATTGCGTTTTGAACGGAATTACTAATCAATAAAATCAAAATAATGTCGGCTGTATTTAATTGTGAAAGTTCTTTTTTTCCAAAAACCCTTAAGGCAATTGTCATAAAAAAATAAACAGCTACACTTCTTAAAATAATATCTAAATAAGGAAATTGTATCATTTTGATTCTTTTGTTTTATTAAAGTTAAATAAAAAAGCTTTGTCAAAGTTTTAAACTTCGACAAAGCTGCTAAATTATTTATGAGTAATTAAGTTTAAATGAACTTTAGTTATATCAGTTTAAAATTCTTTTCGATTGCTTTAATCATTTCTCCTGCAACATCTTTATTGGTTGCGCCTTCGATTCCTTCAAGACCTGGAGAAGAGTTTACTTCCAATAATAATGGTCCTTTTGATGAACGAATAATATCAACTCCGGCTACTTTTAAGTCCATTGCTTTTGCTGCTTTTATAGCGATCTTTTTTTCTTCGGCAGTAACTTTTATAACAGAAGCTGTTCCTCCAAGGTGAATATTTGCTCTAAATTCTCCCGGCATCGCTTCACGCTGAATTGCTGCGACCACTTTTCCGTCAATAACAAAACAACGAATGTCTTTTCCATTGGCTTCTTTAATGAATTCCTGAACTAGAATATTAGCATTTAAACTTTTAAAAGCATTGATAACACTTTCTGCTGCTTTTTTAGTTTCAGCCAAAACAACTCCTTTTCCTTGTGTTCCTTCCAATAATTTTACGATTAACGGTGAACCTCCAACCATTTTGATCAAATTGTCAGTGTCCAAAGGAGAATTGGCAAAACCAGTTGTTGGAATGTCAATTCCGCTGTTTAAAAGCAATTGAAGTGAATATAATTTATCTCGTGATTGTGTTATGGCTGTAGCTGAATTTAAAACAAAAACTTTTAAAGCTTCAAACTGACGCGTTAAAGCACAACCGTAAAATGTAATACTAGGTCTGATTCTAGGAATAATAGCATCAAATTGATTTAATATTTTTCCTCCTCTATAATGAATTTCAGGAGTTTTGGCATCAAGTTTCATATAACATTCTTTGATGTTCAAAAAATGCATTTCGTGACCGCGCATTTCGCCCGCTTCCATAATTCTTTTATTGCTATATAATTCAGGATTACTGGCCAAAAGACCAATGCGTAAGCCAGAAGTTGCTTTTTCGGAGTTTTGGTATAATTCTTTTAATGCTTCAGGAGTAGGTTGTCCTAATAAATACTTTTCTTCAGGATCAACCAAGACACGTCCGCTCATGGCTTCACGTCCTAAAAGCATTCTGAAACCCATAGAGTCACGATTAGTCAAAGTCATTTCTATTGGCCATTTAATATCGCCAATTTTTAGGTGAGTCTGAATTACGTAACGGTGTTCTCTAAAACCACTTGAGCTTTTTACAATTCTTTTATCAACCAAAGGAGCTTCGCAATGAATGATGGTTTTTATGTTATTCTGAATTGGATTTATGTCGAATTTTACCCAATTGGCATCATTTTTTATGAAAGGAGCTATGTTTATCGCGTGCATTGCCGAAGTTTTGGCGCCAGAATCTACACGAGCCTTAATGGTCGGGATTCCTAGTTCTGGAAATGAACACCATTCTTCGCTACCTAAAATGACTTTGTTTTGAAGCATACGTAGTTTTTATTATAGAATTTAATATTCAAAAATAACTATTTACTTTTGATAAATATAGAATTTGAACTAAAGAATAAACCCGTTATGTTATGAAAACGTAACGGGTTTGTTATTTCTGTTATAAAGTTAAACTTTTTATTGATTCGTTGGCTCTTCGGCTTTATGAATTTCTACAGAAAGTTCCTGAGAGTCGTCTTTTAGATCCATTAAAATCTCATCACCTGAATGTATTTTTGAAGTAATGATCTCTTCAGCTAATAAATCTTCAACATATTTCTGAATGGCTCTTTTTAATGGTCTTGCGCCAAATTGTCTGTCAAAACCTTTCTCTGCGATAAATGCTTTCGCTTTATCTGTAAGATTCAATTTGTATCCTAATTCAGAAACACGAGTATATAGTTTCGAAAGTTCAATTTCGATAATCAAATCAATATCGTGTTTTTCTAATGCGTTAAATACGATTACGTCATCAATTCTGTTTAGGAACTCAGGAGCGAAGGTTTTTTTCAATGCATTTTCGATAATGCTTTTTGAGTTTTCATCGGCTTGAGCCACTTTAGCAGCAGTTCCGAATCCTACACCTTGTCCAAAATCTTTTAACTGACGAGCTCCAACGTTAGATGTCATGATAATGATCGTGTTTTTAAAGTCAATTTTGCGACCTAAACTATCAGTCAAATATCCGTCATCAAGAACTTGAAGCATCATATTGAATACATCTGGATGTGCTTTTTCGATCTCATCTAATAAAACAACACAATATGGTTTTCTACGAACTTTTTCAGTCAGTTGACCACCTTCTTCGTAACCTACATATCCCGGAGGCGCTCCAACTAAACGAGAGATAGCAAATTTTTCCATGTATTCACTCATGTCGATACGAACTAATGCATCTTCAGAATCGAATAATTCTTTTGCTAAAACTTTTGCTAATTGTGTTTTACCAACTCCAGTCTGACCTAAGAAAATAAACGAACCGATTGGTTTGTTCGGGTCTTTTAGTCCGGCTCTGTTACGCTGAATAGAACGTGCAATTTTAAGAACAGCTTCATTTTGACCAATTACTTTGTTCTGAATTAATTCAGGTAACTTGGCTAATTTGTTGCTTTCTGTCTGAGCAATTCTATTTACAGGAATTCCAGTCATCATCGAAACAACATCGGCTACATTATCTTCTGTAACTTCAATTCTGTTGTTTTTAGAATCTTCTTCCCATTGTTCCTGTGCAACAGCTAGATCTTTTTCGATACGTTTTTCATCATCACGAAGTTTAGCTGCTTCTTCATATTTTTGTTTTTTAACAACCATATTTTTCATTTCGCGAACTTCTTCCAACTGACGTTCTAAATCAAGAATTTGTTTAGGAACATCAATATTGGTAATATGTACGCGAGATCCTGCTTCGTCAAGAGCATCAATAGCTTTGTCCGGTAAAAAACGCTCAGACATATATCGGTTGGTTAATTTTACACAAGCCTCAATAGCTTCCTGAGTATAGGTAACATTGTGGTGATCTTCGTATTTGTCTTTTACGTTGTTTAAGATGGCAATTGTTTCCTCAACAGAAGTTGGTTCTACAATTACTTTCTGGAAACGTCTTTCTAGAGCTCCGTCTTTCTCAATATATTGTCTGTACTCATCAAGAGTAGTAGCACCAATACATTGAATTTCACCTCTTGCTAAAGCAGGCTTAAACATGTTTGAAGCATCCAGAGATCCAGTTGCTCCACCGGCACCTACAATAGTATGAATTTCATCAATGAAAAGAATGATATCATCATTTTTCTCCAGTTCGTTCATTACGGCTTTCATTCTTTCTTCAAACTGTCCTCTGTATTTAGTTCCTGCAACTAAGCTGGCTAAATCTAGAGTTACAACGCGTTTGTTGAAAAGAATACGAGATACTTTCTTTTGGATAATACGTAGCGCAAGTCCTTCTGCAATAGCAGATTTACCAACTCCAGGTTCTCCAATAAGAAGTGGATTGTTCTTTTTTCTACGGCTTAGAATTTGTGAGACACGTTCAATTTCTTTTTCGCGTCCTACAACCGGATCTAGTTTTCCTTCCTCGGCCATTTCTGTTAAATCTCTCCCAAAATTATCTAGAACCGGAGTCTTAGATTTTTTGTTTGACTTATTGGCGGGATTATTGAAACTACTTTCTTTAAGACTGTCATCTTGTCCTGAATCGTCATTATACGATTCGTTTCTTGGCAAGTTTTCTAAGAATTCTTCTTCGTTTGGAGTCATGTTTAGATATTGTTCTTTAGCTATGTCATAATCTATTTTTAGTTTATTCAATAGCTTGGTTGTTGGATCGTTTTCGTTTCGTAAGATACATAAAAGCAAGTGAGCTGTGCTAATTGAGGAGCTTTGAAATACTTTTGCTTCCAGAAAGGTTGTCTTCAGTGCTCTTTCCGCTTGACGGGTAAGATGAAGATTTTTCTTTTCGGCATTTACTTCAACGCTTTGATTGGCTGGGCTCAGTATTTCTACCTTCCTGCGCAAATGATCTAAATCGACTGCAAGGTTATTAAGTATATGAATAGCTTTTCCGTTTCCATCCCTTAAAATGCCTAGCATTAGATGTTCAGTACCAATAAAGTCGTGGCCCAAACGTAAGGCTTCCTCTTTACTGTAGGTAATAACATCTTTTACTCTTGGTGAAAAATTATCATCCATAATATATAATTGGTATTGTAAATTTAGTGAATTACAGTTTGAAAAACAAAAACCGTACCCTTCAAGAACTCCTGACAGCTAATTGACAAAAAAAATAACAATAAAAGCGTTAAAAAACGCTTAATTTATTAACTAAAAGTAGAAATAAAGTTGTTAATAAATCATTGAAATAAGTGTAAGTAAATAGCTGAAAAAATTCCAAAAAAACGTATCTTGGCACGCTTTGAAACTAATATAATTTTTTAAACATAACAACTTATGTCTGACGGAGAAAAGTTAATTCCTATTAACATAGAAGATGAAATGAAATCTGCTTACATCGATTACTCGATGTCAGTAATTGTATCGAGAGCGCTTCCTGATGTTAGAGATGGCTTGAAACCTGTACATCGAAGAGTTCTTTACGGAATGTATGATTTAGGTGTAACTTCAAGATCTGCCCACAAAAAATCTGCAAGAATCGTAGGAGAGGTTCTTGGTAAGTATCACCCACACGGAGATACTTCGGTTTATGATGCAATGGTGCGTATGGCTCAAGAATGGAGTATGCGATATTTATTAGTGGATGGTCAGGGTAACTTTGGTTCGGTCGATGGTGACAGTCCTGCAGCAATGCGTTATACTGAGGCCAGAATGCGTAAAATATCTGAAGATATTATGGCAGATATCGAAAAAGAAACAGTTGATTTTCAATTGAACTTTGATGATACATTATATGAGCCAAAAGTAATGCCTACAAGAGTTCCTACTTTATTAGTAAACGGAGCAACTGGTATTGCAGTTGGTATGGCGACAAATATGCCTCCACACAATTTAACTGAAGTTATCAACGGAACGCTTGCGTATCTTGATAATAACGATATTGAAATTGACGAATTAATGACGCATATTAAAGCTCCGGATTTTCCAACCGGTGGTGTAATATATGGTTATGAAGGCGTTCGTGAAGCTTTTAAAACTGGAAGAGGGCGTATTGTAATGCGCGCTAAAGTTGGTTTTGAAGAAGTTGACGGAAGAGAATGTATTATTGTTACCGAGATACCATATCAGGTGAACAAAGCCGAAATGATTAAGCGTACGGCTGATTTAGTTAACGATAAAAAAATTGAAGGTATTGCCAATATTCGTGACGAATCTGATAGAAACGGTATGCGTATCGTTTATATCCTGAAACGTGATGCTACGCCAAACGTAGTATTGAATACCTTATATAAATATACTTCATTACAATCTTCTTTCAGTGTAAACAATATTGCACTTGTAAAAGGTCGCCCACAAATGTTGAATCTAAAAGATATGATTCACTATTTTATTGAGCACCGTCATGATGTTGTAGTTCGTAGAACGCAATTTGAATTACGTAAAGCCGAGGAAAGAGCACATATTTTAGAAGGATTAATTATTGCTTCTGATAATATTGATGAAGTAATTGCAATTATTAGAGGTTCTAAGAATACTGAAGAAGCTCGTGAGAAATTAATCGAAAGATTTAAATTATCAGATATTCAGGCTCGTGCTATTGTTGAGATGCGTTTACGTCAGTTAACAGGTCTGGAGCAAGATAAATTAAGAGCTGAGTTTGAAGAATTGATGAAGTTAATCGAGCACTTAAAAGCTTTATTAGCAGATGTTGATTTAAGAACTAAATTAATCAAAGAAGAGCTTGAAGAAATTCGTGAGAAATACGGAGATGCTCGTCGTTCTCAAATTGAATATTCTGGTGGAGATGTAAGTATCGAAGATTTAATTGCAGATGAAAATGTAGTAATTACAATTTCGCATGCAGGTTATATTAAACGTACCAACTTAACCGAATATAAAACTCAAAATAGAGGAGGAGTTGGACAAAAAAGCGCAGGAACAAGAGATCAGGATTTCCTTGAACATATGTTCGTTGCAACCAACCACCAATATATGATGTTCTTTACGCAAAAAGGAAAATGTTTCTGGATGCGTGTTTACGAAATCCCTGAAGGAAGTAAAACTGCAAAAGGTAGAGCAATTCAGAACTTAGTAAATATTGAAAGCGATGATAAAGTAAAAGCTTTCATTTGTACACAAGACTTAAAAGACAAAGATTATATCAACAGTCATAATCTTGTAATGGTAACAAAACAAGGTCAGGTTAAGAAAACTTCTTTAGAGAAATATTCTAAACCTAGAGTAAATGGTGTTGCAGCTATTACTATTAAAGAAGGTGATGAATTACTTGAAGCTAAATTAACTAATGGAGAAAGTCAAATTATCCTGGCAGTTAAATCTGGTAAATTGGTTCGTTTTGAAGAAACCAAAACACGTCCGATGGGAAGAACAGCTTCCGGAGTTCGTGGAATTACTTTAAAAGATGATACTGATGAAGTTATTGGTATGGTTACAGTTGATAAAGAGAATGTAAACGACACGCAAATTTTAGTTGTAACTGAAAATGGATACGGTAAACGTACCAAATTAGTTGATGACGATGGAGAAGATGTTTACAGAATTACAAACCGTGGTGGTAAAGGTGTGAAAACCCTTAACATAACGGAAAAAACAGGAAAATTAATTTCTATTAGTAACGTGACTGATGCAGATGATTTAATGATTATCAACAAGTCTGGATTAACAATTAGAATGGCTATTGAAGATTTACGTGTAATGGGTCGTGCAACGCAAGGAGTTCGATTGATTAACTTAAAAGGTAAAGATTCTATCGCTGCTGTAACAAAAGTAATGAAAGACGATGTTGCAGAAGTTGTTGTTGACGAAGATGGAAATGTTATCGAATCTGCAATCGAAAGAGTTAAACCGGATTTAGAAGTTCTTG
>Ga0302173_10000074_pt1 | contig 46719 bp, 21 predicted proteins | sample I_Fen_N3_1_FD_198785 | JGI IMG/M metagenome (GOLD analysis project Ga0302173, IMG submission 198785) | Peat permafrost microbial communities from Stordalen Mire near Abisko, Sweden - I_Fen_N3_1 | ecosystem: Environmental > Terrestrial > Soil > Wetlands > Permafrost | place: Sweden: Abisko... | reverse complement strand
AAGACATTACTGATCGCAATGAAAATTTTCAGCAAGGTGGAGAATACTGGGCTTGGCGATATTTAAAAAGTTTTGCAGAAGAACGACATATAAATTACAGCAAACACATCTCTAAACCCAGTTTAAGTAGAAAAAGCTGTAGTAGACTTTCGCCCTATCTGGCTTACGGAAACATCAGTATGCGAATGGTATATCATTATACCAATCAGTTTTATGAAAATTCTCCGAAACAAAAAGCGATGCTAAATTTTGTTTCGAGGCTGCATTGGCATTGTCATTTTATGCAAAAATTTGAAAGTGACTGCCGCATTGAATTTGAAAATATAGATCATCGCTTTGATGTATTAACAAAGCCTAAAAATGATTTCTATATAAAAGCATGGCAAGAAGGAAAAACTGGTGTTCCTATTGTCGACGCCTGCATGAGATGCTTAGCTGTAACTGGATTTATCAATTTTAGAATGCGCGCTTTAGTGGTTTCTTTTTTTGTTTTTAATCTTTGGCAAGACTGGCGCGAACTTCATTTTTTAGCACGGCAGTTTCTGGATTATGAACCCGGAATTCATTATCCGCAATTACAAATGCAGGCGGGCGTTACCGGAACGGGTACTATTAGAATTTACAATCCCATTAAAAACTCTGAAGAACATGACAGTGATGGAATATTTATAAAAAAATGGATTCCTGAACTCGTAAATATTCCACCTCACTTACTTCATGAACCATGGAAATTAGGCCTAATAGATCAGCAGTTGTATGAATGTGAAATAGGAAAAGATTATCCGTTTCCTATAGTAGATGTCGAAGAGACCAGAAAATATGCCAGTACCGTTATTTGGAGTATCAGAAAAAAAGAAGAAATTAAAATCTTGTAATTCAAATAGCAACTGTTTAATGAGAAAAGTAAAAAAAGAAAACCTTCCCACCAAAATCTGTCCGGTTTGCAATCGTCCTTTTTCATGGAGAAAGAAATGGGAAAAAGTTTGGGATGAAGTTAAATATTGCAGTGATAAATGCAGAACTTCAAAAATTGCTAATAGTAATAACACTATATCAAAATCAACTTAAACATTAATATTTAGTTTAAAATGAATAGCAAATTCTTAAACATTAACTTTGATTAATCGATACAATAGCAGGCTGGATCTGTTCAAAATTGATTTTTTTTTTTTGATATGTAAAATTTGCTTTTTAAAAATTGTAACAGTAAATCATAGCTTCATTAAATTATAATTTACAAATCAATTATAATTTCAAACACGATGTAAATTTTAATCTCCAAAAAAAAAAGCTAAATCTTTCGACTTAGCTTTTTACATTTTTATTGAATAAACTTCAACGCTTTTTAGAATTTTATCTATTTGGCATCAAACCATAATTTTGTTGTCAATAAATCTTTTCCCTGAGCAGATACCGCCGCTTGGTAACTATTTCCGTTCAACGATTGCTCTGTTCCAGGATAGAAAAAACGAGAAGGTATTTGTCCGTCCAAAACTGTGGCAGGACCCGCTTTTAATACTGGATAATCAAGTCTTCTCCACTCTACAAAAGCATCAAGACCTTGTCCGTAAAATGCAATCCATTTTTGAGTACCTATCGATTTGGCATAATTTGTTGCGTCATACTTTACACTTGCCTGATTAAGGTAATTAGAAATTGCAGTTGCATCTGTAATTCCAAATTGATTGAAAGAAGCCGTAATAGCATCTTTGTAAAGTTGCTCTGCATTTCCTGCAATATAACCACGAGCCACCGCTTCGGCAACATTAAATAACGTTTCTGAATAAGAAGCAATTACAGCAGGCGATGTCGATGTTAGGAAATAAGTTCCTGGTTTTGATGTTTTGGCAAAACCTTGGCTATTAGCATCACTGTTAGATAATCCGTTGGCACCACCTACATATTTACCCACGGTTGCATCTGATGGCAATTGTGCATAAACCGGTAAACGTGGATCTGATAATTCATTTAACTTATCAACCAATGTTTTCGAAATACGAAAATCATCACGAGTTTCAAACCAAGCCGAAGCTGGATTTTGTTGCGGTGAACTAATGTATGTAAATTTAAAAGTATCACTATTATTGCTAATTAAACCCGCAGCATCTGATGTTGCGTCTATTGCAGCTTGTTTTGCTAAAGCAGGTTCTTTGTCTGATATTCTTAAAGCAATACGCAAACGAAGTGAGTTTACCAGTTTTTTCCATCTTCCAATATCACCTTTATAAGCCAAATCGCCTGTTACAGCACCATTTGCTGTACCTAATAAAGATTGAGCTTGTTTCAAATCTTCAAGTAAACCTGTATACACTTCTTTTTGAGTACTATAGGCAGGGTTTACTTTTTGACCTGCTTCTTTGTAAGGAATGCTTCCGTAAGCATCTGTCAATAACAAAAATGTCCATGAACGCAATGTTAACGCAATTCCTTTGTAATTTGAATTTGCCTGTGCTTCAGGAAATTTCAAAATTGTGTTTAAATCCGTGATTAATGTTGCATAACCAGTATTCCACAATGAAGTGAAAGAAGTATTCGAAACATCGTATCTGTCCGGCTCTGTATATTGGATTTTAGCCCAATGCTGAACAAATAATAAAGACGAATTAAAGTTATTATCTGAACCCCAGTATAAATCAGCACCTTGTTTTAATGATCCTGTTAACAGGTAGGGTGCCAATGGAGTTTCTGTTGCATTTGGATTTTTATTAATATCATCCAACGCATCATTACAAGAAGTCAGCGATAATGCAAATAGAGTTATATAGGCTATTTTTTTAAGCATGATTTTGTGTTTTAAAATTTAACATTTAAACTAAGACTGAAATTTCTGGTAGTTGGCAATGCCAAACTCTCCAATCCCTGTGCATTTCCTGTATTAAAAGCTGTTTCAGGATCAATATTTGGCGCGTCTTTGTAGATAAATAAAAGGTTACGACCTACAGCAGTAAGGCTAGCACCATCTAATCCAAGTCTTCTCGCAAATGATTTATTAAAATTGTAAGCCAGTTTTATTTCTCTTAGTTTTACAAATGTTGAGCTATAAATATAAGCTTCGCTAATGTTGTACGATGCTTTGTAATATTCCTGTGCGCTTAGAACAGAAGTATTAGGAGTTCCATCTGCATACACACCTTTAAAAATCATACCATCATCATAAACAGTCGATCCCGCTGGCGCACCTCCTGCAGGTACCAAAACTTTTGTCGTACCAGAAGTATAATAACTCAAACCGCCATTGGCAGCATCACGTCCAGGAAGTGTTTGAGCAAGTACACCTGTATAAGTACCCGTTCTGTTTGTTCCTGAAAAAATCTCACCACCTACACTAGCATCAATAAGGAATGATAATTGAAGGTTTTTATACGTCAAAGTGTTTGTAACACCCGCTAAATAATCTGGAGTATAATGTCCTAAAACTCTCTTTGTTGGATCAGCTTTTGGCAATCCATTTGCACCTACTACGATGTTTCCGTTTGCATCACGTTGGTAAGCAGTTCCGTAAAGTGCTCCGTAAGCTTGTCCTACAGATGCCAATACATCTACACCTCCCGAAGAACCAATTGTATAGTTTTGAATTTGTTTGTCATAATCCAGAACATCTACTTTACTAATATTCTTCGAATAATTAACTGCTACATTCCATCTGAAATCTTCCGTTTGAATAGGGTTTCCATCCAATTGAATTTCTATACCTTGGTTGTTAATTTTTCCTGCGTTGATTAATTGCGAGTTATAACCACTTGCAGTCGTAGTTTTTATTTCTAAAATCTGGTCAAAACTATTAGTATTGTAGTAAGCAAAATCAAAATGCAATCTGTTTTTCCAGAAAGAAGCCTCTAAACCAAGTTCAGTAGAACGAGTTGTTTCCGGTTTCAGGTTCTCATTAAGTTTCTTTTGAGAAGAAGTTTGAATTGGATTTCCGTCAAATGCAGTTTGAAAATTATAAACTGTAGCCAATTGATACGGATCTGCGTCGTTACCTACTTCAGACCAACCACCACGTATTTTTAAGAAATCTAACGTATTGCTTTTTAAATTTAAGGCATCTGAAACTACTAAACTTCCACTAACCGATGGATAAAAATAAGAACGGTTACTGCTTGGCAATGTAGACGACCAATCGTTACGTGCCGTTACGTTTAAAAATGCATAGTTTTTATATCCAAATTGTGCCGAAGCATATGCACTATACACTCTCAATCTTGACAATGAGTTCGATGATGTTAACGGATCTCTCGAATTCGTCAGCGTATATAAATCCGGTACAGCCAAACGTGGTGCTTTTTGGTAATTGTTTGCATCGCTATGGTTACGGATATTAAATCCGGCAAGAGCATCTACCGTAAAATCGTCGTTTATTTTTTTAGTGTATGTAAAAATACCCTCCGTATTTTGTTCGTTTACCGTATAAGCATCTTCAGCATATGATCCAAAAGGAGTTCCATTTGTACCATATTTAATCTCATACTTTCTGCGATCGTTATAATAATCAACTCCTGTACGGAATTTAAAATCAAGTCCTTCGGCAAGTTTTGCATCCAAATGGATATCTCCAATTAAACGGTTTCTTTGTTGGCTTGTCGTATTGTAATAAGCATTCCAATAAGGGTTGCTATAATAACTGTTGTTCCAGTTAACATCTCTATTATTTCTAAGCTGATTGATATCAACCTGACGACCAAACCAAAGAAACTGCAACATTACTCCAGCAGCACGGTTTCCAGATGGACCTCCTGGTAAAGCCGGAGCATCAGTAACAATATAGTTAGCATTAACACCAACTTTTATACCTTTAGTTATTTGATAATTAGTATTTACAGTAAAGTTTGTTTTATTGACTTCGCTGTTTGGCACTGTACCTGTTTGTTTTTGATTGTTAATTCCTAAACGGAAATCTGATTTATCATCTGACTTCGCCACAGAAACACTATTATCAAAAGTAAGACCTGTATTAAAAAAGTCTTTTACATTGTTTGGGTTAGCAACAAAAGGTACTGCTACACCATTCGAGTAAAATTGAGGAATAAGACGTCCGTCTAATTTAGGTCCCCAGCTTTCGTCAACTCCATCGTTAACTCCGCCACCTTTACCATCTACATAGCTAAATTTTCCGTTAGAACCTTGTCCAAAAGAGTTTTGAAAACTTGGTAAAGTAGCAACCTGAGAGATTGTAATACCAGAACTAAAACTAATTCCAAGTCCTTTTTGATTTTTTCCAGATTTAGTAGTAATCAAAACAACACCATGTGCAGCACGTGAACCATAAAGAGCGGCAGCATTTGGCCCTTTTAATACTGTTAATGTTTCGATATCATTTGGATTTAAATCAGCAATCGCGTTTTTAAAATCACGTGGAGCGGCTGCTCCTGCCACAGAATTCAGTTGCGAGTTATCAACCGGAACTCCATCGACCACAAATAAGGGTTGGTTATTTCCAGATATAGACGTTTCTCCACGAATAATAATACGTGAAGATCCCATATCTCCTTGTGAATTGGTGATACGTACACCGGCTAATTTACCAGTAAGACTGTTCAAGAAGTTGGTTTCTTTAGTGTCTGATAATTCTTTGCCTTTAAGCGCCTGAGTGGTATAACCTAAAGATTTTTTTTCTTTAGTAATACCAAGTGCTGTAACGACAACTTCAGACAATGCATTTTGTTCCTGAGTAAGATCAATTACTACTGAATTTCCGTTTACTACAACTTCTGTTTTTTTATACCCCAAATAACTTACTACTAAGGTATAAGGGAATTTTTGACCTGTTTGGAAATAAAATTTACCATCAAAATCTGTCTGAACACCATGAGTAGTTCCTTTTATGTTTACTGAAGCTCCAATAACCGGCTCTTTTGTAACAGCGTCGATTACCGTTCCTTCAAGTTTAGACTGTATTAAAGGTTTAGTCTCCTGAGCGTTAACCCCTATGGAAATCAACAAAATACATATCGATATATATCTATTTAATTTTTTTTTCATTACTTTGTTTTAGTTTAAATAATAAGGCAATTCAAGAACGGATTTACTCCAATCTTGCTTTCCTTACTGAGATGTACAATTTCTTTAAGCTCCACCATTTCTGCTGCAACAGAAATGGTTTTTTTTTACCTGCATTGCATTCGTTTTTTCATTTTTTTTATTTTGGATTATTATTTTTTTATGGTTTGATACAAGAATTCGACTCTCAAAAACTGAGAATGCATCTTTTTAAAAATTGATATAAATTTGAGATTGAAGATTTTTTGAAAGCTGCAACACAAATGTTTAAATAGACAAATGGTTCATGCTTGATTCGAAAACGAAATGTAATTGATAGTCTTTAACCCTGATTTTATTGCTTTATTTTTAAACTCTACTAATTTGATAGAACAAAAATATATTAAATATTTTAATCCCAAAAGTTTACACCACTTTTTTCTAAAAAAAATGTTAACTAAACTTTTTCTAAAACTTTAGTTCATTAAAAACAAGACACTTAGTAATTATGCGCTTTTTTGGCTTGTGTAGGAATTTTTCTAAACCAAAAGGGTAAAATCGAGAGTTTTAATGGCGAAAAATTAAATTTATTTTCAAAATATCTTGGAAATTAACCCTCTAAAACACGATTAAAAGCCGCTTTTCCGTCTCAAATTCTAAAAAAAAAGCATTAGATTTTTTTTGCAATAGAAGTTCTTTTTGGAACCATAAAAGAAGCTACAAAAGTTCCATTTTTTATTTAATAACTGAGTCTAGTTATCAAAACCCGGAAAAGAATTCAACAAATGAGATACTGTCGAATTGTAAAATCTGCCAATAGGCAATGGTTTGTTTTGAATACTAATATGATTAGCATTGTAACTTGTTACTTTATTTAAAGCTACCACAAAAGAACGATGAATTCTAACAAATAAACCCTCGGGTAGTTTGTCTTCCATCTCGGTAATAGATTGATACGTTTTATAACAATCTGTAGCGGTATAAATAAGTAAATAATTTCCCTGAGATTCAAAGTAATGAATTTCGTCTAAAAAAAGCTTTAGCATCTTTCTTTCACATTTTACAAAAATAAAAGCGCGCTCTATTTCCAGATTTTTAGAATGCAAAACAACTTCATTCAATTCCCTGATTTTAGTGTATTTGCTTATTGCTTTTGTAAAACGTTCTAACGAAATTGGCTTTAAAATATAATCAATAGCATCCAATTCAAAACCTTCAACAGCATATTCTGTATAAGCCGTTGTAAAAATAATAGCAGTTTCAGACCGTAAACTTCTGGCAAATTCAATTCCCGATTTTCCGGGCAAATTGATATCTAGAAAAATAAGATCAATTTTATGCGTTTTTAAAATGTTTTGCGCGTTTGAGACACTCGTAAATTTGCCTTTCAAATCCAGAAAATCAAACTTCGCAATATGAAGTTCTAATAAAATAGACGCCGGTAATTCATCTTCGATAATAATACAATTAATTGCTGCCATCTTTTATCTTTATTTTTAAGGAAACAAAAAAGCTTAGAGTTTCATTTTTAATCGTTAAAATATGCCTGTCTGGATACAATAATTCTAATCGCCTTTTTACGTTTACAATACCAATTCCGCTACTTACATTGTCAGGTAAAGGATTAAAACGCTCTGGCAAACTATTCTCGATTTTAACAACCAGCCATTCCTCAGTCACCGTAATTGCAATCGTTATCCAGCCCTGATTGTTTTCGTCTAAACAATATTTATAGCTATTTTCGATAAACGGAAGTATTAAAAATGGTTCAATCGAATGATTTTCGACATTTCCATAAACACTAAAACTCAATTGAAGCTGATTCTCAAAACGCAATTGTTGCAAGGCGATATAATTTTTGAGATAATCGATTTCATTTTCCAAAGAGATATTTTTATTGTTTACATCATAAATTGAAAATCGAAGCAAATCGGAAATTTTAAGCACAATATCAGCTGAATCATCAGATTTACTCAAAATTTTAGAGTATAAACTATTTAAAACATTGAATAAAAAATGTGGATGAAACTGATTTCGGAGCGACGATAATTCGGCTTGTAATTTTTCTGATAATATCGTCTGAACTTTATTTCTTTCCTCGGCCAAATAATAAAAAAGCTTAAACGCTATTGGCATCGTTACAACAAATTGAAGCTTACTTACATTATACAAAAAAACGGGTGCTGATAATAGCGGTTCGATTTTCCAGAAAGTCAAATAATATCGTAATATGATATAATTATCGATCAATCGTTGCAGGAGAGCAAAAACCAAAATAAGAACGACGTAAACAACAAAAAAACTCATTATTTTTTTCCTAAATAATAAACGAGGCATGAGCAACTCCACCACAATTGTGACAAAAAGTATTTTGGGCAAAACGCTGTACAATTCATTTCGCAGTGCCATAAAAAAATCTCCTCCTGGCAAACCCTGAATCAAACTAAACAATAAAATATATCCCAGCCAATAAACGGCATACAATCTAATAATCAAGGATCTATTTTCCGGATCGTAAGTCAATATCTTCATTTGGCGTTGTTGCGTTACTTATAAATGTAAAAATAGTGCATTTGTTTCAAATCAAAATTGTCGTTTACAATGCAAATCATGTTGTTTAAATAAGTTGCTTTTTTAGCACCCTGAAGCAAAATATCTTTCGCTGGTAATATTAATCTAAAAATAGCTGGAGATGAAAAAAACACTCTTTTTTTACTTGGTTTTAATGTGTTGCACCTACATGGTTAACGCCAAAAACATTGACGTATACCCTACTAATTGGTGGGTTGGAATGAAAACAAATTCGATACAATTGCTTATTAGAAGTACTGGCGAAGCTTTTTCATCAGATGCTGTCAATATTAATTATTCTGGAATCAAAGTTTTAAAAACACATCAATTTTCAAACAAAAGATATCTTACTATAGATATTTTAATTTCACCAGAAACGCTTCCGGGCACTGTTTTTATCGAAACGACTCAAAACGGGAAAAAGCAAAAAATTAGCTGGCCTTTAGGTGCGCGCCGTACTGGCAATGGTACCGAATATGCAAAGGGCGTAACTTCTGCTGATTTTATCGATTTAATAATGGTAGATCGCTTTAGTAACGGCGACCCAACGAACGATCGCGTAAAAGGAATGCGAGATCAATCTTTAGACAGAAATCAAATGTATGATCGTCATGGTGGCGATTTGCAAGGCGTTATTAATAATCTGGACTATTTACAAGGTTTAGGAATTACGGCTTTGTGGTTTACACCTGTAATGGAAAACGATATGATGAATCGTACCGAACATGGTTACGCCATTACTGATCATTATAAAATTGATGCCAGATATGGCGGAGATGCAAAATATAAAGAGCTAAGCGAGCAGCTGCATAAACGCGGAATGAAACTTATTTTTGATGCCGTTTACAATCATTTTGGACTCTATCATTTTTTAGAACAAGACCAACCCGAAAATGATTGGGTACATCGCTGGCCGGAATACACGCAAACCAATTTTAGAGAACAACCTTTGTTTGATCCGTATGGTGCAAAATCTGATCAGAAAAAAATGAGTAATGGCTGGTTTGATAAAATCATGCCCGACATTAATCAGGATAATCCTTATATGGCCAACTTTTTAATTCAGAATTGTATTTGGCATATCGAAACCTTTGGTATAGACGGCGTTCGCTTAGATACTTATACTTACAATGATTTAAATTTTGCCAATCGTTGCAATGCAGCTATTTTAAACGAATATCCTAAAATGACCATTTTTGGCGAAATTATGGTTCACGGTGTTGCCAGTCAAGCATATTTTGAACAAAATAATATTGATACGCCTTTTAAAAGTAATTTACCTTCGGTTGTAGATTTTCAGAGTTTATACTACGGAATCATCCCTGCACTTACACAGCCTTTTGGTTGGACAGATGGCGTAAACAAGTTATATTATACGTTAAGCAGTGATTTTTTAAGCAAAAACGCAATGCAAAAAGTATTGCTTTTAGACAATCATGACGAGCCTCGTTTTTTCTCGGTTGTGGGAGAAAATGTAGAGAAACAAAAAATGGGTTTTCAATGGTTGCTTACTTGTCGCGGAATCCCTCAGCTTTACTATGGTTCCGAAGTATTGGTGAAAGGTTTTAAAGCGCCTGATGGTTTGGTGCGCAGTGATTTTCCGGGCGGATGGACAACTGATACTAAAAATGCTTTTACTGGAAAAGGTTTAACCGAAGACGAAAAATCGACTCAGAATCTAGTGCGAAAACTGGCCAATTTCAGAAAAAAATCTTCGGCTTTAACCACCGGAAAATTGATGCATTATATTCCTGTCGATGGCTTGTACGTCTATTTTAGATATGATGATAAACAAACCATTATGTGTGTTATGAATACAAGCGATACCGAAAAGGAAATCGATTTTCAAAAATATCACGAAAGAACAGACAGTTTTAATTCGGCCGAAAATGCTATTACGAATGAAAAATTTGCATCGCTCAAAAAAACTACCATTCCAGCTATGAAAATGTGGGTTTTAGAACTCCATAAATAATCAGGATTAGTAGTGATAAAATTCGTTTTAACAAAGAACAGGAATTATTAAATACTCATTTACAACACATTAAAAAATTTAAAAAATATGCTTCCATAAAAAAACAACATTTTTTGTAAATAAAGTTTTATTATTCTGCTTTTCAAAAAACTTGTAAACACTAAAACGTTGTAGTTCTTATAATTTAATTAATTAAATAATTTTATTGTTAATAAAATATACTTTTAACATAAAAATAACCACTTTACTAACTAAAATTAAATTATGAAGAAAAACCTACTTTTGTATTATGCCCTACTAATTCCCTTTGCTTTTTTGCAGGCACAAGTGAATACTTCGTACTTATGGCATCTTCATCAACCCACATATTGGGGAGATGTAAGTAAAAAAAATGTGAACCGATACCAAATCGTAAAAGAGTCGCAAGACTTAAAGATTTCGGGTGCAAATAATGATAAAAACGGGCTGGCACATCCTACAAACAATCTTGAAGAAATTTTTGGTACTGGCGATCGTGTTGCTGCGTATCAATTTGCTCCAAAAAATGCTATAAACTCTATTCGTGATTTAGCCAAAGCCGGAGCGCAAATAACTTACGGAGGTTCTTTGATGGAAAACGTTAACGAACTTGCACAAGCCAATCAATGGGGCTATTCTAATTCGTGGACGCAGAATATTAAAGATGCAAAAGCATGGAAAACTTCTGGCGGATATTCTCGTATGGAAGTCGTTTCGTTTACAATGCATCACGCGCTTTCGCCATTATTGAGCGACGAAGCTTTAAAAAAAGAAATCAAAGCGCATCAATATTACAGCGCACAATTATTTGGTTCACATGATTCTAAAGGATATTGGCCAGCAGAATGTGCTTTTTCTGAAAGGATTATAAAAACCTTAACCGAATGTGGCATCGAATGGTCTGTAATTGCCAACAGTCATTTGTCCAGAACTCTGGCCGATTATCCTTTAAAATACGGATCTGGCGGTACAATGTGCGATGTTCCCAACAAAGCAGATCAGGTTGAAACTACTGGAAACACGTGGTTCTCTGCACAAAAAGATGCGCGTGGCGGTCAGTTTGCCGTACCGTATTCTTATCTTCCCTACAAAGCAAAATATGTAGATCCTGAAACGGCTCAGGAATATAAAATTACGGTAGTCCCAATGGCAGATTATGAAAGTTATGAAGATGGATATGCTGCAATTGGTACTTCGTTGATTGCTCCAATTGTTGCAAAAGCATCAACTTCGCCAAGACCTCCTTTGGTTTTATTTGCTCACGATGGCGATAATGCCTGGGGCGGTGGTTCGTCGTACTATAACGAATCGGTTACAGGATTTTCTCATGCCTCTGCGGCCAACGGAAATATTCCAACTACAATTCCGCAGTATTTACACGACAATCCCGTTCCGGAATCGGCAGTAGTACACGTCGAAGACGGAGCGTGGGTAAATGCCGATGGCGATTTTGGACACCCGCAGTTTACCAACTGGCTGTGGCCGTTTTTTGATCCGGTTACTAAAAAATTTAATCCAAACGGATGGACAGAAGATATGATGAATCAAGCCATAACAACGGCGGGAGAAAATCATGCAATCATGGCAGAACAGCTTGAAGGAAATAATCTTAGAATGAGCGAAATTGTAAATCCTACAGCAGCAGTAAGTCCGGCCGAAAAAGCGTGGCATTTTTTAATGGCGGGTTACGACAGCGGAAATGCTTATTATGGTCTTGCCGAAGATTTAGAAATAAAAACAACTCTGGCTGTTAATCGTTGTGTGCAATTTGCAAAACCAACTCTCGATGCACATCCGGGCGAAGATGCAACAAAACCTTCCGTATTTATTCCGCAGCGTTGGCCGTACAATCCCGGAGAAAAAGGATATGGAGCGCCTTATGCGTATAAAGATTTTCTGAACTCGGCAGATTTTACGGTATATACTTTTGCTTATGATGTAAGCGGAATTCAGAAATCAGAATTAAAATACCGAATTGATGTTGACGGAAAAAACAATCTTAATTCTAATGACAATGAAATTTATGCCGGTGGCGCCGAAGTAGGAAGCTGGATTTCTTTGCCAATGAGCGAAAGGGTTTTCCCAAAAGGAAACTTTACCAATAATCCTCAAGCAGATTTGTATATGCTTCCAGATGTTATTGCCAATCAATATTATGCTGAAATTGCAGGAATATCAGAGAAATTACTGGATTATTACGTAGAAGTAACGGATAAGAAAGGAAATGTAACGAAATCTAAAATTCAGCATGTTTGGGTTGGCAAAAATCTTGATGTTGCGCCAAAAATTGCATTTACTCCAGACACAAGCAATTCTACAACTGCTATAGATATTACAATTACAGCAACTGACAGTACTGATCCTAAACCAAGATTGTATTACACCATTGATGGTTCTACTCCTACTCTTTCTTCTGCATTTGTCGAGTCTGTAAAAACAATTAATATTGCACAAACTACCACAATTAAAGCCTTTGCGGTAGATAACGATGGAAATCAGTCTGAAATTGTTACCAAAACGATTACTATTGGGGCGGTTCCGGAATTTACAGTTTATTTTAAAAAGCCTGCCAACTGGAATTCTGCTGTAAAAGTATATTATTGGCTTCCAACAGGAACTGCTCCTGCTTTAACATATCCCGGAGTTGCCATGACAAAGGATTGTGGCGATTGGTATAAATATACTTTTCCGTCGACTGTAACAGCTTCAAATTTATTGTTTAATGATGGAACCTTAAAAACTGCTGATTTAAATGCTACTGGCGGAATTAAATATTACGACAACGCGTGGCTAGCTGCTGAACCTGTAAACAGATGTTCTACTACAGTAGCGCCAGATTTTACAATTTCGCATGCAGGTGGTACTTTTACAACAGGAACAACAGTAAACCTGACTTTAATGGCAAACGAAACTACGGCTACAATCTATTACACTTTAGACGGAACTACGCCTACAACGGCTTCTCCTTCTTCAATAGGAACAAAAACTTTGGCCATAACGAGTACAACAACTCTTAAAGCTTTTGCTAAAAATGTGGCAGGATTAAGTTCTGCCGTTAAAACAGAAACTTATACTTTTAATTCCCCAAGCACATTTACGGTTTACTTTAAAAAACCAACGAATTGGAATGCTGCTGTAAAAGTCTATTACTGGTCACCAACAGGAACTGCTCCTGCGGTAACTTATCCGGGAGTTGCAATGACCAAGGATTGTGGCGACTGGTATACTTACACATTTCCGTCGACTGTAAGCGCAACAAATTTACTGTTTAATGACGGAAATCTAAAAACTGCTGATTTGAGTACAACGGCTGGAATTAAATTTCACGACTCGGCTTGGTTAAGTGCTGAACCTGCAAATAGATGTCCTGTTATTGCACCCGATTTTACAAACTCAAAAGCAGGCGGAACTTTTACAACTGGAACTACTGTAAATGTTGTTTTAACGGCAAACGAAGCAAGTTCTACTCTTTATTACACTTTAGACGGAACTACGCCTAACACAAGTTCAGCATCTGCTATTGGAACAAAATCGTTTGCTTTTACTGCCACTACGACTTTAAAAGCATTTGTGGTGAATTCAGCAGGAGTTTCATCGGCTGTAAAAACAGACGTTTATAATTTTAGTGCTGCGACCACATTAACGGTTTATTTTAAACCTCCAACAAGCTGGACTGCTGCTCCAAAAGTACATTATTGGAATGCTGTTCCTGTAGGAAGCGTGGCAAATGCAACTTGGCCGGGCGTTACCATGACGGCAGATGTAAATGGTTTTTACAAATACACGATTACAGGCCCAACATCTATTAATATCATCTTTAATAATGGTTCTAGCGGTTCTGCAAATCAAACTGCCGATTTATTGAATAAAACAGATGGCTACTCTTATACTTGGGGAGTTTCTACAGCAAAAATGCTTGCTGTTCAGGAAGTTGTCGAACAACAAACGTATGCCATTCGATTGTATCCAAATCCGGCAGATCAAACTTTATACATTGACTCGACTATAGCTATGACGGATTATAGTATTATTTCGGCACAAGGAAGTATTGTTCAGGAAGGAAAAACTAATGTAAATAGTATCGATATAAGTCGTTTAAGCAGCGGTTTATACTTCATCACCATACGATTGGAAAACGGAAAAGAAACCATGCAAAAAATCATTAAAAAGTAAATTTTAAGAATTTTATAAAATAACAAAACCTCCAAAGTTTGACTTTGGAGGTTCTTAATTTCTTGACTACTCTACAATTTTGTCGCCATTAACTTACTATTGTTTTCTGCCTTTTATTCGGCTTAAAGTTTCCGGTGACATATTGAGATACGAAGCCACAATTTTATTGGATAATCTGCTTACAATTTCAGGATTACGGCTCACCAGTTCTTTATAACGCATTTCGGCATCTCTGGTTACTTCTCTTTGAAAAATGATAATATTATCCATATAGGCATTTTCCAGATAAATTCGATAGTATTTTTCCCAAGCAGGAATAATATCCAACAAATAGAAAAAATCTTTACGGGAAATATGAAAAACCTGTGTATCCTCCATCGCCTGAATAAACTCGGCGGCAGGCAATTGTTTTATAAAACTCGTTAGTCCCGTTGCATATTGCTGTTCAAAAGCAAGATGACGCGTAGTTTCCAGACCGTCTTCGCGAATAAAATAAATTCTTAAACATCCTTTTAGAACAAAATTAATGTACTGACTTACTTGACCTGCATGTAATAATGTCTCATTTTTTTGATATTCTTTAAAAAAAAATAAGTCCAATACCATATTAAGCTGTTCATCTGTCAATAGTACTCTGCTTTTTATATGTTCTGCCAGTGTTGTTTTATCCATTTTTAGTAACAAATTCGGGTTGTTTCCTTTGCTTTTTTAATTCAGCATATGCTAAGGTAGCACTTATAACAGCAGCTACAGCACCCATTATATAAATATTATTATAGCCACCGTTTCTTGCCACTAATCCGGCTACAGGCGCAGTTAGACCAACACCAATATCAAAAAAAGCATTGTAAGCTGCAATAGCCATTCCGCGGTTTGAAGGATCTACATGATTAACCGCAATAAGTCCAAAAGAAGGAAATACTAACGACATACCTAATCCTGTTAATAGCGATCCTGTAATACCCATTGCTGCCGAAGTCGCGCTCCAAATTAAGAGCAACCCAATAGCTTCGACAATAAGTGAAATTAAGGCGACTTTTGCTCCTCCAAATTTATCAGGATATCCCGAAAAGAAAATACGGGTTCCGATATATCCAATTCCAAAAGCACTTATGGCAAACGATGCACCATCCCAAGATTGTTGAGCAAAGTAAAGTGTAATAAACGATGCTATACCTCCAAAACCAATACTTGCAAGCGCCAAACCACTACCTGATTTCCAAACTAAACCAATGGCTTTAAAAAAGGACAATTGATGTTCCTGCGGTTCCATTTTTACCTGAGGTAAAGCTAGCATCGACAAATATGCTAATATTGGGAACAAGATAATGAGAGTAAAAGGTGTAATAATCGAAAAATGTCCTTGTAAATAAATACTCAGTGGCGCACCAATCGAAAGACCTCCGTACATACCCATACCATTCCAAACTATGACTTTTCCGATGTGTTTTTTACCTACTATTTTAAAACCCCACGCAAAAATTCCGATTACAATATAACTTTCGGCAATCCCCAAAATGATACGTGCAATTATCAGAACGATTAAACTTAGCAGTGGCAGCGACGTTAATAATACTGAGATCACACATAAAACACCTGTGACTGTACTGAGTATTAAACCTAATGTAATCGACTTTTTACCTCCTTTGGTATCTGCCAGTTTACCTGCACTTTGGCGCGTAAATAATGTGGCGGCATATTGAATACCAATTACTAATCCCACAATAATATTACTATAACCTAAGGTGTCGTGTACAAAAAAAGGTAAGACTCCAAGAGAAATACCCATTATAAGAAATATATTAAAAATAATACCTGCAATCATTAAAAGGTATTTAGTGCGAGTTGCTTTTATGGCTTTAGTTTCTGTTTCTGCTATTGTATGCATTTGTTGTAATAATAAATTTATTGGGCAAAATTACTATCGCTAAAAACAAAAAACATTGACCGGCGTCAAAATCGAGACTTTTTTTTAAATAAAAACAGAAGCCAATTTTTCAGGTTGGCTTCTGTTTTTGTTAATGTTTTTTTGAAATTAATTAAAAAGAACCCAATGGTCTTTTTCTAATCTCTCTCCAGAAAATGCTTTTTTAGCGGTGAAAGTTTTAGCTTCAGATCGCTTTACATCTCCTTGATATTGCATACTAAAGCTAACATCATTTACAGTAGAAGTTAACACTCCATCTTTATAAGAACTTGCAGTTCCTTTTCCAACAAAACTAACTTTATAGATTTGACCATTTTCGATAACCTTAAAAGTTCCGCTGGTTGGTTTTATACTAACACCGTTTTTAACAGACATTCCGCCTTTTTCTGCATTGATATTTTCTCCAAGTAAAGATTGTCCCCATTTTGTGAAAGTATAAGCGGTAGCTTCTGAGTAACCTCCAAAACTATAATCTCCTTTGGATAAATTATTTTGAAGTGACGAAAACAATTCAAAATAAACAACTGCTCCATTTTCTGTTCCTGAAATTGATTTCGATTTTAACGAAAAATCAATGTTATAAGCATTGCCTCGTACGCCGTAATTTTCAAGATATCCTTGTGTTAATTCAACGCTCTGATCGCCTATTTTTAAAAAACCTTTATTTGCATTTTCATTCGAATTTTCGTCGTCGTTGCTTGAACAGGACGAAAATAACGCAATGAAAATCAGCACTAATAATTTGATACTATGATTCATATTGATATGATTAAATTTTTATACTTACGAATTCGTTTTGATAATTAGGGATAAAAGACGAAACTCTTATCCCCGATTATTAAACTTATTTAACTATAATTCTGGTAGACAATCCTGTTTTTAGGCTTTTAATAAAATAACTTCCTGCAGCTAAGTCTATCGTAGAAATCTCTGTTTCAAAAGCAGTTGTATTAATTTGTTTTACCAAGAATCCAGTCATACTAAAAATGGCAACATTATCGTGTTCAATCGTCGATTTTAAAGTGACTTTTCCTGTTGCAACCGTTGGAAACACATAAAAATCTCCCAACTTTTTCCAGCGTCCGTAAAGCGTAATATTGGCCGTTTGTTTCGTATCAAAACCATTTATTTCTCTTCCGTACGAGCTATCAGCATACCATCCTAAAAATCGATATCCCACACAAGTCGCTTCTTCTAGTGGATAATCAATTCCTGTTTGTACACTCGTTTTGTTCGGATTAATTGTGCCTGTTGGTAAATTCAAATAGGAAATACTGAAAAAAGTAGGCGGAATAACCTCATCGGCTTTATTGTTTCCGCCTGCTCCCCAAAAAGCATAGAACGTTTGGTTTCCTGTCGCTGTAATTGCAATTTCTTTTATCGAATTTGCTACTGTAGCTGATGTTGACCATCCAAAAAAGGTGTAGTTTTTTAAACTAGGATTTGGTAACGTTTGCGCGGTTCCTTCAGTATATTCTAAGGGTGTTAAACCTGTTATGGCTTTTCCATCAATTGAATTATTATAGGTAATTCCAGATTTTACGATGGGTTTTGGATTGGGCTTATTGTTTCCGCCTTCGCCCCAAAAAGCATAAAATGTTTGGTTTCCCGCTGCCGTTGCCGGAATAGTTTTAAGCAATCCAGGCGAAGTTGCTGTGTTCGACCATCCAAAGAACGTATATCCTTCTAATTTTGGAGTTGATAAATTGGTTACAATTCCTTCTAAATATTCCGATGGTGAAAGTGTTATTGCTTTTCCGTCGATAGAATTTATGTAATTTATTTGTGAAAACTTAGCATCGGCTTTTAACCATCTTGGATCTCCCAGAGCATTCCCATCTAATGAAGCTTTGGCTAAAGGAGAATTTTTAGAGAAGCTAAAATTACCAATTGCCGGGTTAGGATATAAAAGTGTTGTCATTCCTAATCCTGTCAATGTCTTAATATTAGTTTCAGTAACCGTAACTGTCCCTTTAATTGTTTTTGAAGAAACTCCCACAAGAAGATTATTGTCTAAAACTAGCTTTCCTGCGCCGTTAGCATTATTAGAACTGAACAAATTAATCGCCTTAGGATTTTCTCGTTCATCCTGCATAATATTATTTTTGAAGGTAAACGTTGAAGTAGCACTGTACTGATTATCAATGAATACAAAAGCAGTTCCTTCCTGACTACAAGCATTATAAATGGTATTGCTTTCTACAGTAACATTTAACACCTCGTTTGCGGCATCTTTTTTCTGTAACGCTAAGAAATTATTTCCTTTGGTATAATTGAAAATCGTTGAGCTTTTAATCGAAACTGAATTTACAATATGTGCATCTGGCTGAATAAAATTTCCGCCTTGAGCCGCGCTTCCATCAATGATACAATTCTCTAAAACAATTTTTGAAATTGGATGTTCGCTAACGCCTTCTGCTGTTAATAAACTTTGTTTGATTCCTTTTATAGCTGCATTTTTTATTTCTAAACTTGCTAAACCTGCCCCTTTCTTAAATTGTATCAGATTAGAATTGGCATTTGTCAAATCAAAATCTACTCCGTCAAATTTGAAAGTTCCTGAAAAGATTTCCGGATTTTCTGAATAGAATGTTCCTGCAAAAACTGGTTTTGCATTTTCGTCCGGAACAAATGTGTATTTATGATTTTTTACAACAAGATCTGTAGTTGCCGTATAAGTTCCGCTAGCCATTATAAATTTTGAACCATCTTCGGCAGCATTGTATTTTTCTACAAAGTTTTGCGGATTTACATACACATCTAATGTACCATTTTGAACTGCCGTTAAATGACTTACAAGGCTGTTAATATACACTTCGACATTGGTATAAATACCGTCAACTGTTTTTAGGTTACCATCGGCAGAACTTGCAGGATTTAATCCTTTCTCAGTTTCCCATTTGTCTGGCATTCCATCACCATCTGTATCCAAAGGCGCTTCGCCAGTAGGAAGAACTGGCCATCCTCCAGTTGCCGATGGTGTATCGATGTAACCGTTTGTGCTTCCGTTACCACCATTCATAATACTTGCTGTACCGGAACGTGTATCATCGACTGCTCTTTTATCTACGGCATCTCTAAATAAATTCGCTCCTGCATTTTCTAAAACTAATTCGTATGCTTTTGTCGCAACATGAGTTGTTATTTCTCCAAAAGGATGCGGAGCTTCAATTTTCACTTCTTTTTTATCAGCATCGCTTACTGGTAATTGACTGCTATGAAATTGGCTGTAAACTCCATAAGTCCAGTTATCTTTACTGGCTCTTTCAGATCCTGCAACATAGTTGCCATCTACATAATATCTCCCCCAAATGCCGTATAATGGCGAGGTTGCATCTAAACTTCTACCTGTTGATAATATACGCTCCTTAGTACCATTAGAAGTTCCAGGACCCGGTTTCCAATAATTGTTTACTAAATTCACATTCATGGCATCACCGCCATAACAGCTGTTTCCTCCCCAATTGTAAATTACGTTGTTACGAATATCAACTAAATCTGTTTTCGCAAAAATATCATTTGCATATTCTCCTAATCTTGGATTACGGCTGTCGTGGTGCGCTAACAAATTGTGATGAAATGAAGCGTTTTTACCTCCCCAAACACCTCCATAACCGTGTGCTCCTTTGGCATGAACGGAGTTACGTAGACTTTCGGAAATGATACACCATTGCATTGTAAAGTTTGTATTTTGATAGAAAGAAACACATTCGTCTGTTGACCAACTCATCGAACAGTGATCTACAATGATATTTTTTTGAAAACGTCCGCCTAATGCATCGTTTTCTACATCATGAGTATCTCCCATCCTAAAGCGTAAATAACGAATAATAACATTATCTCCTCTTACCTTAGCGTTATAATCTTTTAAAGTAATTCCTCCACCCGGCGCTGTTTGTCCGGCAATGGTAATGTTGCTTGTAATGTTTAATTCGCTTTTCAGTTCGATATTTCCAGATACTTTAAAAACAACAATTCTTGGTCCGGCTTGATTGATCGCATCGCGCAATGAACCCGTTCCGGAATCATTTAAATTGGTTACATAAATAACTTTTCCGCCACGACCTCCGGTTACATATTTACCATAACCTTCGGCTCCAGGAAATGCAGGAACAGTTTCTGTACCTCCGCCTGTAGCTTCTTTTTTAACTTCGATCTTTCCTTCTCCTGTAAAAAACTCTGGATTAGTTGTTTTATCGTAAACTCCATCTTTAAAATCTACTCCGTTTAGAGTCAGTTTTTGTACGTTTAAAACGGTACTTAAAACTGCTTTTCCATTACCGGATATATTTAAACTTAAAGTTGATCCTGCAGCACGTTCGTGACTAAAAATCACAGTATTATCCTGAGCAATATTAATAGTTCCTGAACCAAAAGCATTTGCCGAAGCTCCCTCGATTGCAGTTGGATAATTTAGCGCTGGGAATTTTGTACTTTTTTGAGTTAAATCCCAAATTCCAATAAACTCGCTGTTGTCTCCTTTTAAAAGTAAAACACCTGTATTGGCATTAACTCCCTGACCTGTATTTACTGGAAGAATAGTTCCGCTACCGGAAACTGGCCCACTCAAAGTCATTACGGTTTGATTGGCAATACCAGAGATCATTTCGAATTTTACAGTTCCCGAAATTACTATTGGCGCATCTAAAGTCATTCCTGCTCCGCTCGTGTTATAATACACACGTGTTCCATCTTTAAAAATTAAATTTCCTGTCGCTTTGTGTGAACCTCTTAAACGAAGTGTTCCTGCTCCGGAAAACGTAATATCTGCCGGAAAAACGGTTGCTGTTGTTTCGATTTCTTTTGTAGATAAAACTGTTTTTCCTGCCACAGGCATTTCCGCAGGACTAAAATTCGCCGCGTTGTCCCAGTTTTTATTTAGAGCCGCTGTAAACTCATAATTAAAATTACTTGGCGGAATTACTTCGTCAGGTTTATTATTTCCTCCTGTTCCCCAAAAAGCATACACAGTTTGATTTCCTGTTACTGTTGTAGCAATTTCTTTTAGGGTATTTGCCACTGTTGCCGAAGCCGACCATCCATAAAATGTATATCCTTTTAGAGTTGGTATTGGCAATGTTAGCAAAGTACCTTCGGTATATTCTAGCGGAGTTAAACCCGTTAATCCTAAACCATCAATTGAATTGATATAGTTAATTGAAGATTTTACTGCTCCTCCATTTATGGTCATGCTAATGGTACTTGTATCGCTTAATCCGCCATATTCGTTTGCAGCCTGAATCGTGTACACGTGTGCACCGGCATCTGTAGCAACATCTACATATTTTGCTTCGGTTGTAATGGTTTGAATTTTACCGTCTTTACTCACAACGTAACACATTGCATATTGGTTTTCATCCCATTTTAAAGTGTTTTTCTCTGCAATAATAACATTTGATGGTTTTGTAACTTGTTCTACAATTCTACGCGGATCCCATTTGTCTGTTCCGCTCAAAACGTTTTCTATGGTGTATTCGTCTGCCTGAGTTTTTGTTAATACAGGATTGTAATTTCCTGTTTTAGCAATGCCGCTTACTGTAAAAGTATTAGTTCTGTTATCCGTATTAACTGCAACTCCGCTTCCGTTTACACTATTGTATTCTGCAAAAAGTGCCGGATAGGTACCCATATTTGCCCATCCAAGCGTGTTTGGCTCATTTATCATTTTTGTGTTTAGATAAACCGCTCTTGGTGCGTTTTGCCACGGACGTCCCAGATAATAACTTGTCGTGGCAGTAATGGTGTTATTGTTAAAAATATAACCGTATTTAGTCGCTTCATCGTGATTTGGCGCTACGATATATCCAGCGGCAACAGAAACGAGTTTACATTCTTCAAACCAATGTGTTCCTCCTCCGCAAATAAAATCGACATCTCCCTCTATGGTAGATTTATAATAAAAACTTCTCTTTCCTCCTGTAACCTGAGTATCTTGTTTACTTCTTAAGCGAACTCCGTTGTAAACATTTCGGTCTCCGGCAGGATTCAATGCAGGTTTTTGTCCAGAATTAATTATTCCGTCTTTATGTTCAATCGTAACATTTTCGACATACAAATCATTGGCTTCTATCGAAAGTACAGGATTCTTGATTCCCTGACCCGGATTTCCTTGCAGAATAACTTTGTCTTTGGTTTGTGCTATTAACGAAACATTGTTTTTCCCTGACGGAAGCTGTAACACTATGCCTTGCGGATTTGTACCATCGCCACCCAAATTATAGGTTCCGTTGGTAATTAATACCAAAAATCTCGAGGCAGAGTTATTTGGCGCAGCATTAAAAGCTTCGGCTATGGTTTTTACATATTTTCCCGAAGCAAGCTGTTCTGCTGTTGCATCGGCATCAACGATTAAATCAAATTTACGTTTAACAGGAACTGGTTTTTCCATTGTTTTAAAGGATAAACTTATTGCTGTGCCATTATTTCCGGAAAGGTCTTTTACAAATCCTGCCGGAATAGTAAAAGTGTATTGTTTATTATACTCAAGTCCGAAATAACTAAACTTAACCGTTTTATTTACAAACTCAGCACTTAGATTCTTCCCGTTTAATACGGCTTGTCCTGTTCCTAATTGCACTTGTTCGTTAAAATTCAGGATAATATTTCCGTTGGCACCAACAGAATTTGCTGCTTCAGCAGGAAATGAAGATTCCAGAACTGGTACTGTGGTATCTAAAACCAAAACCTCATCGGCCTTAATCATTAAATTCGATAAAATTGTAGCAGTTACATCTGTCGCAGATCCGTGTTTTGGACCGTTAACATTAGGAAACCATCTTAAATATACTTTTTCTTTTCCTTCGGCCTCAACCGGAAGGATTCCGCCAATATTGGTAATCGTATTGGTGTTTATCGTAGTTAATGCCGAAACAGTTACAAAGTTTACTCCGTCTAGTGAATATTGAAAAGTCCACTCATCGCATCCGTAATAATACCCCAGAAGTCCAGAAGCTACATTGATATTCTTATAACCCACTGTCGAAAGTGTTGTCATAAAATAAAAGAGCTGACCTCGCTCTGTATTCCATACACAAAAACCGTTTTTACCGCCTCTATTCTGAAGTCTTACATTTGGTGCAAAAACATTGTCAGCAACATTATAAGCAAACAACTGAGGTTTGTTTTCTACTTTAGAATAGAGTTCTGCTACTCGCGGATTGGCATATTGATCGTTTTTAAAGGTCCAGCCTGCAATAAAATTCTGATTGGCATAAGTTCCTGTGATATTTTGGTTTTGATTCATTACAACTGATGTACTTAACGCTGTTGAACCATCAGACCAATTACTGAATTTGATAATATCGTTTTCAATCGCGATAACTGTAACATTAGTTCCGCTTTCGTATATTGAGAATGCGCCATCTTTCCCTGCTGGAGAAATAACATAATCGCCTAATCCAAATGCGCCATTAACATTTACATTTAGTGTATAAGTTGCAATAGGATCGTATTGTGCGATAAGGGTAGAGTTTGCATTTACGGTAAATGTGAGCGGATTTGCGGTCGAAACTAAAGCTCCTTTTTCATCTACCCATTGTTTAAAATTGTAGCCAAAGTTTTTGTTGGCGGTTAATTTTACTTCGGTTCCTTTAGCAAATGTGGTTCCTCCCGGATTAAGCGTAATGGTTCCTGATGATGCCGGACTTACATTTGTTGTTAAGGTAAAATTTACGGCGTTTGGATTATCGGTAACTTTTTCAAAATAATCTACATTAAACAAATAACCTGTTCCCGATCCTGTAAAAACAAGATACAAATCGAAAGTACCTGTTGTTGGTGTAATAGCTGCAGAAAACTTCTTGTAATTGGTAAAACTCGTGCTTCCTGATACAACTGCAGTTCCTATTAAACTTCCAGTTGCTGAGCCTAATCTAAATTCTACAGTCCCGCCGGTGGCGCCTGCGGCAGTTACATCAAAACGAGTAACAAACTCCGTAAACGCCATTGCGTTAAATTTTATCCAGGTGCCATTTTTAATGTAACCTACATTTCCTGTGCCCGAGAGCGCAGCATTGGTTTCGGCCCTCGCGCCCGAAGACTGATTAAAGGTTTCGGCTTCAATTTTTTCAATTGTTTGCGAAAACCCCATTACTGTAAACAGTATGAGGTAAAGATGAATAAAGAATTGTTTTTTCATTTGGTTATTATGGTTTGGTTAGTAAAAGTGTTCGAAAGAGTTTCTCTTTCTATGTAAATTGTTTTATTCTTATAAATTCTATTTTTAATTCTCTGATTTATTTTAATTCTTTCATTCCTTCAAAAACAAGTCTTGCTACTTCTACAGCTCCTTTGGTTTGAAAGTGTGTATTGTCTTTTTGACCGTTAGGATAGGCTTCGTATAAACCTGCGGGAAAATTCATGAAATAGTTTTCAGTCACATAAGGCTGTCCTTTTTTAGTAAAAAACTGCATCGATTTTTGGTTTAAATCGATAAGCATTACGTTTTGCTCTTTTGCAATATCTTTTACAGCTTGATCATACAATCCGTGAATGTTTTGCAATTCGCCATTTTTCCAGGGAAAGTTTCTGGCTACGGGAGTTAGAATAATTGGCTTAGCTCCTTTGGCTCTTGTTTGTTCGATAAACAATCTTAAAAATTCTTTGTAACCTTCGATATTTACATAGCGTTCAGGTTTGTCTTCGGCAGCATCATTATGACCAAACTGCATTAAAACCAGATCATCTTTTTTAAGATTTTCATATACGGCACGCCATCTTCCCTCTTGAAAAAAAGTTCTGGTACTGCGCCCGCCTCTTGCTCTGTCATCAACAAAAACGCTGTCGGTTTTTATTAGTTTATTGATTTGTTTCAGACTGTCTTTGACTAAAAACTGCTGAAAAACTTGTCCCCAACCTGTAACCGGATATCGGGTTTTCATGTAGTCTTTGCTTTCTTCGTAATTATTGGCATAATCTGCCATTGTCGAATCGCCTATTAAATAAACTGTTGTTCTGGATTTTGTTTTATCGCAAGCCATAAACAGGATTCCAAGACTCAAACAGATTATTGGTATTAGAAATTTTGTTTTCATGTTATTTGCTGAAAATTTTAGTTAGAAAAGTATTGATATATTGAATTGTGGGTTCAAACCAAGGATTAAAAAGACAAAACGAATGGGGTGAATTTTCGAATTCATGAACTTCAGAATAGATTCCGTTTTCAGTTAAAACCTTTCTGTAATCGTCTCTTCCGGCATGCATACGAGCTATTGAACTATTGACAAACAATGTTGGCGGTGTCGCTTTGCTTACATAGCTTAATGGTGAAGCGGCTTCCCAAAGTTTAGGGTTCTCTTTTCTTGAATATCCAAACCAATAGGTACCTGCCGAAATCTTTTTGCTGTCATCGCCTTCACTACTTTCCTGATGTACAAAAGACAATGTTCCGTCTATGCTGACTACGGCATTAACTTGAGATTTTGAATCTGAATTGGTTATTTCTCCTTCAAAAAGAGGCATGTTTCCGGTTGTTCCCATAAAAGCTGCCATTTCTCCACCTGCCGAAAATCCAAGAGCCACTATTTGATCGGGGTTTACATGGTATTTTTTTGCATTTTCTCTAATCCAGCGAATGGATACTTTGATGTCGTAAATGGCCGCGGGAAAAAGAGCTTCTGTAGATAATCTGTACTCTGGCGTAAAACATACATAACCCATACTTGCCAGTTTTTGTGCCATTTGATGATGTTGTTTTCTGTTTCCTGATCGCCAGCCACCGCCATGAATGATGATAATGGCGGTTTGCTTTTTCTTGGCATTTTTATCAAAAAAAACATCAAGCTTCATTTTCCGTTTACCGTAAGTGCAATAAACGATATCATTTTTTTGCTGTACAAAATCAAAATACATTTTGGGAACTAATTTGGTTTGCGGAAAATATTTAAGCGTTTTTTGAAAGGCACTCGCATTGGTAAAAGAAGTATCTCTTACGCTTGTAATGCCTTTTAAATATTGAGCATTTAAACTTTGAATGAGGATTAAAAATCCCCAAACCAATATTTTAGCGCTTTTATTATTTTGAAACTTCATTTTCCGTTTTGATTTAAGATATTGTGATTTATAAAGCACAAGGAAACTATTCTATTAGTTTTACCTCATCTTTTATAGATTCTAAAACTTTTACATCTTTATCTAAAACCATCTTTTTGCCATCGGTTTTTAGCGATATATCTTTTGTTGTTGCGCCACCAACCCAAAACATTTGGTTTTCTCCTTTTGCTTTAATGCTTTCTATATTGATGTTTTGACTGTTTGAAAAACTTACTGCTATTCCGGGTTTATCCAATCTTAAATCGATGTTTTTAAAATCAATTTTTCGGGCATAATTCATTTGAATTCCAACATCAGATCGAATAATCATGTTTTGAAATTGAATGTTTTCAACTGGCATTTCGGGAATCCCCATAATCTTTAAGGCTTGTGCTGCACCGTTTACATAAATGTTCTTGAAATACATATTTTTAAAAACGGGAGTTTCTTCAGAAACAGGAACTTTATCAACTGTTACTTCACCTGTAAGTTTATCTTCGGATAATGATTTTCCGAAATAATACAGGTTGAAATTGATCGCATCTGTTGGGATATTATTCATACGAATGTCTTCCATCCAAATGTTTTCGACTACTCCGCCACGACCTCTCACAGATTTAAATCGCAAGCCACAATCTGTTCCGTTAAAGGTTAGATTTTTAACAAAGATGTTTCGAACTCCGCCAGACATTTCGCTTCCAATTACAAAACCTCCGTGTGCATGATATACCACACAATCTGTAATGACAAATAATTCTGTTGGTTTTGCGCGTTCTCTTCCTTCTTTATCTTTTCCTGATTTAATACATATTGCATCGTCTCCAACATCAAAACGGCAATTGGTTACGGTACCAATTCTGCAAGATTCGATGTCCAAACCATCACCATTTTGAGAATACCACGGATTACGAATGGTAAGATTTCGCAAAGTAAGATGTTCGCACATTAATGGATTAACGTTCCAAGCGGGAGAATTTTGAAAAGTAACGCCATCCAGAAGGAGTTTTTTACAATTAACAAAACTCACCATTACGGGACGCAATGACTCTTTAAAGGGTTCCATATTGGCTATGGTTTGTGTTTTAGGAAGTTTGTCTTTTTCTTCATTTCCTATATAAGCGCCTTTTGATGGATACCAAATTTTACCGTCTTTAGACAAAACTCCGCCAGACTTTACTAATTCATCCCATTGATTGCTGGTCATTTTCCCAATTTTAACTGGTCGCCACTGCGAACCGTTTCCGTCAAAAATACCTTCGCCTGTAATAGCTATATTTTCTAAATCAATTCCCATAATTGGAGATTCGCATCGAATGACTTTATTTCCTTCAAAATAAGATTCGATGAGTTTGTATTGGGATAAATCGCTGGTAAAGGAAATATATGCTCCGTTTTTGGTATGAAGATTTACGTTGCTTTTCATTTTTATAGGACCTGTTGTCCATAATCCTGACGGAATTACCACAACGCCTCCGCCCGACGCCGAGCTTTTTGCAATGGCTTCGTTAATGGCTTTTGTACAAAGTTCTTCGGTATTTGGAACTGCTCCAAAATCGATAATATTTAGGGTATCGGTTTTAAAATTCGGAATTTGTACTTCGGGCATTTTAAACGGAAGTTCTGTTACGGCTGTAATTGCTTTTTCTGATGAAGCTACACTAACTCCTACTTTTTTGTTGACACAAGAAAGGGCTGAAATTAGGATTGCAGTAACAAGGATTGTTCTTTTAATTTTTATCATAACCAAGGGTAGATTTTGAAATTTTATTTTTTATCTAAATGCTTTTGCAATTCGATTCCTGCCATAATAAATGGACCAACGGCTTTTGCATCGTCATCTCTAATAGGTTCTGAAATATAGTATTCGAATGAACCATCTCGATCTTTGGGGTTTTTCCCTCCTAATCCTGCAACGGCACAGCATTTTGTAATAGAAATTGTTCCGTCTGGGTTTTCTTTTATAAACTGTTTTAAGATTCTTTTAAAACCAATTTGTGCCGATTTTAGATACTTTTCGCCAACATATCCTTTGTTATAGGCTTTGGTAAACGAGTACACAAACATTGTTGAACAGGTTGATTCGAGATAATTTCCTTTTCTTGCGGGCTGATCCATTACTTGCCACCACACGCCTGAATTAGCATCTTGTGCTTTGCGAACGGCTTCAAAAACCTTTTGCAGTATCTTGATCAGGTCTTTTCGTTTGGGATGATTTTCTGGAACGAAGTCAAGAATATCGACCAAAGCCATACAATACCAACCTTGCGCACGCCCCCAAACATGCGCAGAAGTTCCAGTATTTTTATTTGCCCAAAACTGTGCTCGTTTTTCATCATAGCCATGAAAATTTAAACCTGTTTTGGGATCAAAAGTGTGTTTCTGAATCAATTCGGCCTGCAAAATGGCATCATCAATAGATTTTGGATCATTAAAAACTAATCCGTATTGCGCCGAAAAAGGATCGGCCATATAAACGCCATCAAGCCACATTTGCCAAGGATAACTTTTTTTGTGCCAATAACCGCCGTCAGAATTTCTTGGATGTCCTTCCATTTGTTTATGAAGTGTATCCATTGCTTTTTTGTAGCGCTCGTCTCCTGTTTTCTTATAAATATCAAAAAGCAGTTTTCCTGAATTTATTAAGTCCAGACTGTATTTTTCGAGTTCGTAACCGCCTTGAATTTTTCCATCTTTATCGATAAGCTGTTCTGCGTATGAAAGTCCGTAATCCCAATATTTCTGTTCTTTTGTATAATCTGACAATTGCTGAAACGCGAGTGTTACCAAACCGTTGGTATAATTCCATTTTGGGAATTTTACTCCATCAAGATAAACAGGATTGGGAACACGTTTTTGATCTGAATCTGCCATTTTCTTTGCCCATTCAATTGGTTTTTTTTCGGTTTTATCGCTTGGTTTTGATTGTCCAAATGAAACTGAATTGCAAACCAAAAGGGTTAGAAAACAATATTTAATTTTTTGTATCATATCTTAATTACTTTCTACTCTAAACCAATCATAATCTGCATAACTGCTATCATTAACAGCTTTTGTTCCTGAGGCAAAAAGACCAATTTTTGCTCCAACCCATCGTCCTGCTGTTGGCTTAAATGAATCTCCTAGTTTTTTAAAGCTCTTACCATCTAAACTGTAGTAAAATGTAACTCGGGCATCAAAAGGTTCTTTATTTTGAATCATTTCTACTTTGGCGCGCAAATAGACTTCTTTTTTTGTGATTGGAACTGTTGCGATTTCTTTTTCGCCTTCTTTTGAGGTGCGACCATTTTTCATTAAGCGTTGCGTTAAATTCAAATTGCCAGTTTTGTCCTGCTCAATCGCGATATAAGCATAGTCTTCACCAAATACTATTAAACCGGAATTGCTTACTCCGGCTTCCGGATTATTTGCGAACGTAAGTTTTGCAGTAGCGTTAAAATTATCACCCGGAAATTTTTGCAGTAAAAGATTCGGCATCATCCACATTGTTTTTATGGTTTCGTCACGCGGAACGCAATTAAGGCGCATAAAACCTAAATTTGCCGATGACCACCCCCAATGTTTACCAGGGTCTTGATTGGCCTGCCATTGCCATTGTAATCCAAATTGATGTGTATTAAATTCATCCGAAGAAACTAAGGGAGTTGCAGGATAGCTTTTGCCAACATTTGGTTTTGTCCATTCTAGAACCGGTTCGCCAATACCGTCTTTGTCATTGTCTACGCCCATAATTGGCCAATTGTCTTTCCAGGTAACGGGTTGTAAATTAACTACTCGACCGTAAGCCCAACGATCTTGAAAATGTATAAACCAACCATCACCATTTGGTGTTTCGATATAACCTCCCTGATGTGGGCCGTTCATTACTGTATTTCCTTGATGTAATACTACTTTAGACTCATATGGTCCCCAAACATCCTTAGATCGCATTGCTAGTTGCCATCCGGGTTTTACACCTCCGGCGGGAGCCATAATCCAATAATAACCATCGCGTTTGTACATTTTAGAACCCTCGACAGTTGTATGTCCGTCATGTCCATCAAAAACTAATGCCGGATTACCAATTAATTTTGTGCCGTCTGGTGTAAGTTCAGAGAGCATTAAAACCGTTTTTACATTGGCACGACTGCCTGCAAAAGCATAAGATAAATACGCTTTTCCGTCTTCGTCCCAAAATGGGCAAGTATCAATAATTCCTTTTGCTTCTTTTACGAGAACTGGTTCTTCCCAAACGCCTTTTGGGTCTTTGGTTTTAACCATATAAATACCAAAATCAGGATCGCCCCAATAAATATAGTATTCACCATTGTGATACCGAATAGATGGCGCCCAAACTCCGTCGCCGTGACGAACGGTTCGATAATGTTCTATTGGGAATTGATTTTGCAATCCATATCCAACCAATTGCCAATTTACCAAGTCGTTTGAATGTAAAATAGGAAGCCCTGGAATACTATTAAAACTGGATGCGGTCATATAATATCCATCTTTACCCGCGCATACATCGGGATCCGAATAATCTACGTGTAAAATAGGGTTCTTATATTTTCCGTTTCCTAAATCGGCATTCCAGCCTTGAGCTTCTACTCCCAAATAACATAATAATCCAAGGGAAAGCAGTAATTGTTTGAATTTCATTTTTTATTGTTTTTTGATATAATTCTTTGATTTAAAACATGGAGATTTAAAAATCCGCGCTGTTTTAAAATTTCACTTTCTTTTAATTAACTATGTTTTGAACAGTACATAGAAGTATCCTCAACCACAAGGATACTTCCTTAGTACTGAAACCACTTAATTAATTAACAAAACTTATGGTAGCCATCTAGTATCTCCTATTTTATTGGTAACAATTGGAGAATTAGAATCTTTAATCATTAAATTTCCGTTTGCCGGATCGACAAATAAATTTTGCGCGCTAATGCCTAAATCTGTTCCTTTTATTGCGGCAGATCCTAGTAGATAATCTGTTGTGGTGTAATTATTCTCGTATGTTGAAGTTGTATTTGCTCCAATTGCCTGAATAACTTTACCACAAGCTGATGCCAACAATACTTTTTTGAATATTAGGGTTGATCCTACTGCGTTTGGAATATTTATTAAAGCTCTGTTGTAAGCGTAATCGTAAATAGTAACATTTTCATATTCTAAATGAATTGGATATGTCGATGTTCCGTAATCGAAAAGGTTTTTAAAATTTCGGTTTTTATCTGTTGTTTGGTAGTAATCTCTCATAAAAGTACAATTTGAGAAAACGGCTTTCTTGACATTATCTGCTCCGGCAGAACCAAAGGCAAATGTTCCGTAAGGTCCTGTGTGTCCTCCATCCTGATCAAACGTACAATAGCTCATATTAAACTCGCCAATTTCTTTGTATTTTCCGTTACCTTGATGTCTCCAGAAACCACGTTTAAAATAATTGAATACACAATTATAGAAGGTTATTTTGTCTACTTTCCAGGCAGTACCACTATTAAAGAAATACCCCGCATCTATGGTTTGATAGAAACGAATGTTTTCGAACTCCAGAGAAGATAAATACGATCCTTCGGTAATGTTCCAGTTTCCGTTCATTTCAATTTGAGGACGTTCTCCCTGAGTTCCTCCTGTTAGTTTGAATCCTTTTGAGATGGTAAACGGCGTAATTTTAAACAATGAACCTGCTTCCAGGAAATATTCTGTTCCTTCCGGAACGGTTGGATCATCATTATTGGCTCTTAGCAATGCATCTAAATCTGTTCCTTTTGCAACAATAATGGTCGAAATAGATGGTCCGGCTGTACGGAATGAAACCTGATTGTATGGTTTATCATAACGTCTTGGTTTCTTGGTATCGTAGATATTTACATTATACAAGGTGTTTTTTTCTAAACCAACAACTTTTGCTTCACCTCTACTAATTTCATCAGCAGTTAATTTACGTCCGATTGCAGGAAGTGTTAAAGACTGAGCAGGCTGAACCGAAATACTGTCTACAGGATTTTTTGTCGAAACTTGCCAGTTTACGGTCACATCTGTTTCGGTAATATTTACTTTTACGACAGGTTGCAAAATGGGGTCAAATACGGGACGATCTTCTGTAAGAGCATTTGTATACGACCATTGCGAATTATGATCTCCGTTGACATGATTTGATCGTACTCTGATATAAAATTGTGTTTTATACGGAATATCATCCATCAAAATCTGAGTTTCGGTAATGGTATAGGATTTATATAAACTTTTGTAATAGTTGTCTAAATGCAATTCGACTGTATACGAGGCTGCATCGTTGACTTTGTACCATACTACTGCAATCGAATTACTTTTTACTAATGGTGCTGTAAGCACAAATTTTGGCTGAAATAAGTCTTCAACTGGTTTGTATCTAAACTCATCATTTGCACAAGATTTTAGCATTTCTCCACAGACTATTAAGCCTATAAATGATAAAATATAAATTAATGTTCTAAAGTTTTTCATATTATATTTTATTAAAAATTAAAACCATAAAAATTTTGAATGGCTCCACGGTGATCTGTAATTACCTTTGATGGATACGGACATAAATAACGCAAAGGATCCGTTGGTGATACTGAGGAAGCATTGGTATAGTTTATAAATCCTCTAAAACTCCATTTTATATCGTTTCGTGGTTCGTAGCTCGCCGTATCGTTGTTTAATGAATACCAGCTTGTTGCAAACAGAAGTTCTGTGTAACCAGCAGGGCGCGCTTGCAAAATTTCGTCGATACCTTTTATGTCCAGAATTGTTCTGCCTGAGTTTACTGGATCTGGAATGTTTTTGTAATAAATACTTCCCGGAACTTGGTCTATTCCCGCAACATATGCTCCGTTTGCAACGCGTCCCCAGTTTAATAATTTATAATATTGATTGTAAATTACTTCGCTAAATTTGTTCCAACGTGCCAGATCAAATTTACGTTTGCTTTCGCCTCCAAATTCCCATTTACGTTCGTCCATAATGGCCTTAAAGAACAACTCCGGAGACGATTTAGATTGTACATAATTATCTACTTTATCTGGCCAGCTTGCTTGAGCAAAAGCTCTGCGGCGTACACGTCTTAAACACTCTTTAGCATCTTCGCGCGGGCCAAAACGTTCGTTTACTGCCTCGGCATACATTAGTAAAACATCTGCAAATCGCATCCATGAATAATTGATTCCTGTTCCTTTGGTACTTGTGCTTCCTAAAGGATCGTTCATATATAATTTCGACCATTTTCCTACTGCTAATCGTGCTAAATCTAAACGAATTACCTGATTAAGGTTTTGATCGTATGATAATGGTGCGCAGGTAACATCTCTTCTTAAGTCTTTGTTATCAAATGAATACAAATATTCTCCGCATAAACTAAGGTTTCCTGATGCTCCTCCGTAAGGATGATTTCCCTCAATAATTGGAATTCCAACAAAATAACCATATTCTCCTGAAGAGTTTTTTAGCATTGGAAGCGAAAAAATTACATCGTCTGTAACTGGTGTTTCCCAATTGTTTTGCTTTACCCAAAAATCTTTGAAACTTAATTTTAAGTCGTGTTGTCGACCTTGAATTACTTTGTTTAAATATAGAATCGCAATATCATAATACACTTCATGATTTTTCCCTCTTTCCATATGTCCTTTACTTGCAGGATTGTTTTCATCCGGGCGCAATGTCCATCCTCCACGAGTAAGTGCCAATAAACCAATCAAACCTTGATTGAAACTTCTTGAAGCGCGTTCTACACCATAATCTAATTCGCTTGCATTTTTCATGAATGGCTCAACAGACTTTAAATCGTCTATTAAAAATTCAAGAATTACATTTCTATCGGTCACTCCAACCGCAAAATTCTCGTCTCCTGTTGAAGATTTGGTACGAAAAACAACGTCTCCCCAAATACGAATCATATCTAAGTATACCATTGCACGAATTGTTTTTGCTTCACCGTACATCTGCATGATATTAGACGGTTGCGTTTTAGGATCGGCTTTGTACAAATCTGAATTTTCGATTCCCTGAATTACGTCATTTGCTGTATTGATAATTTTATACATGGCGCTCCAAGTAGAATTTAGAGTTGTCCAGTATGGTTTTGGATCGTAACAGGCCAGATCTGACCCGTTTCCGTTTACTGTATTGGTCGAAACACCAGACATTTCTACATCGGTATTCATATTAAAAACAAAGGCAAGACGGTTTGAATAGGCATCCTCGGTCAATAAAAGCGTATACACACCGGCAATTGCAGATTGTATGTCTTTTTCTGATTTAAAAACTTCTGCTTCTGTAAAACCTGTTGCAGGCTGTACTTCTAGATAATCACTACAAGCTGTAAAAGACAGTGTGAAAATTAACAGAAAACTAAATATTATTTTTTTGTTCATCTTTAGGTGATTTAATTCGTTTAATTAAAATGACAACTGTACTCCAAAAGCGTAGTTACGCGTTCTTGGATAAGAATTGTAATCAATATTTGGTGTTAACCCTTTTTCCATATTTACTTCGGGATCGTATCCTGAATAGTTGGTCCAAATAAATAAGTTACTTCCTGTAGCGTATAATCTTACTCTGCTGAATCCTATTTTTGCACTGCTTTGTTTTGGTATTGTGTATCCTATACTTAGATTGTTTAATCTTAAAAAAGAACCATCTTCGACTGCATACGACATTGCAATAGGACGCCCTAAGCTTGTTGGATTCCACATCGTAGCATTTTCGTTTTGTTTTGCTAACATTTCCGGCGAATAACGTAAGTCGTTCCCCATGTCGTCAAAATTTCTCCAACGGCTGTCCAGCCCCACTTCCATTCCTAAATTGCTTTGTGTGTTTTTGTACCATGAAGTCATCATGATTTTATTAGCGTTATAAACATCAAAACCATACATGAAATTGAAAAACGCCGATAAATCAAAGTTTTTCCAAACTGCATTTACACCAAAACCTCCAGAGAAATCAGGGTTTGTATTTCCAATCACTTTTCGATCTTTATCTCCAATTACAGTCGAATTTGGATCTGAAGGATCAATAGGTGTCAATTTTTTGAATTTGGCATTTCCTGGGCGCGGATCGCCCGAAAGGTTTTTAGAGTTGGCTACTCCATCTTTTAGTTTCCAGGTTCTGGTCACGGCATCAAAAGAATCAAAATCGTTCATGGTGTAAAATCCATCATTTACAAAACCATAAATCAAACCTTTTGTACTGCCTACATAAGCACGATAATCGTCGTCGTTTAACAAATCGTTTCCTGCCCAGCCAGAACTCAAAATCCATTCTGTTTCACCGCTTGATAATTTATCAATTTTGTTTTTGTTATGTCCGATATTAAAATTCAAATCAAGCTGAAAATCTTTTTTCTTAATCACATTTGCATTGATCGCAAATTCAACTCCTTTGTTAGACGTTTGTCCAACGTTGGTCATCATTTTTGTAAATCCAGAAACAGAAGCAATATCTGATGGTACTAGTAAATCTTTTACTGTATTGTGATAAAAATCAAGAGTTCCTGTAATACGTTCGTTGAAGAAACCAAAATCAAGACCTAAGTTGGCTGTATAAGTTGTTTCCCATTTTACATTTGGGTTGTTTAGGTATTCACTATTATAAAAATTATAGTAATACTGATTTTCTTCTCCCCAACCTACAGATCGGTCTCTTGAAACGCCATAATATTTTGCATATAAATCTCCTTTAATTCTGTCGTTTCCAGATGCTCCGTAACTCAAACGAACTTTTAGATTCGAAATAACTTTACTGTCTTTTAAGAATTTTTCGTTTGAAGCTCTCCATGCAAATGCTCCTGCCGGAAATACTCCCCATCTGTTTTCGGGACCAAACTTTGTCGAACCATCTGTACGAACGGTAAACGTAAAAAGATATCGATCGTTGTATCCGTAATTAACACGACCAAAAAAGGAAGAAATTCGGTTGGGAGAACCGGCATCTGAACCGTTGTCGAAAGGAGTTCCTAATGCAAGATTGTCTAATGCTTTTTCTCCTGATATCTCTTCTGGGAAATATCGGGTACGGTAAAATTTGATCGAACTTTCCTGATCTTTCATTTCCTGACCGATCATCAATTGAAAATCATGTTTCTCTTTTACTTTAAATCCATAATTTAATACGTTGTTCAATTGCCAGCGTGGAGCCTGAGTCATGGACCAATATACTACTGGTAAGTTTTTGTTTTGGGTTGCGACTTGTGTATCTGTACCCCAAAAACGTCCATCTTCGATATATTTATATTCGTAACCGTAAGAAGATCTCAAAGTCAATCCTTTTTTAATCGTCCATGTTAATGCTCCCGTATTGTTAAAAGTTCTGGTGGTACGCTCACGGTAATTTTTTGCTGCGTCTTCTATTGGGTTAAAACGAACGCGTGTTTCATAATCTTCGGGATCAAAATAGGTATTATCATCCGGCAAAGTCATGTAATCTTCTAATCCTCCTGTTGGTGCTTCGCGCAAAGCTCTAAGCAAACTAACGCCATCTGTTCCAGAACCATCAATGGTTTGATTGGTTAAACGGCTTTGAAATTCGAAAGTAAGATTGTCCGTTAATTTTGAATTCAAAATTAAATACAGATAGTTCTGACGCATTCCTGTTCCTAATAATACTCCCGGCTGATCTTGATTTACGAAAGTGAATTTAAATTTCGTTTTATCGCCTCCTCCGTTTACATTGATATCGGTGTATTTTGTAATTGGATTGCTACCAAAAATTTCTTTTTGCCAGTCTGTTCCTTTGTTTCCTTTATAAATGTATAATTCATTTGCGCGTCCGTAATTATTATAAAAACCGGTTGGATTTGAGTTACGCGGACGCTCGTATTCGTATTGCATCATTACAAATTCATACGGATCCATTACATCAAGATGATTGGCAAGGGTTTTAATTTGTGTGTAGTTATGAATGTTTACGGAAACTGTTCCTGATTTTGGCGTTTTTGTGGTAACCAAAACTACTCCGTTTGCACCTCTCGCTCCATAAACTGCTGTCGATGCTGCATCTTTTAAAACTTCTACAGATTCGATATCTGTTGGCGGAATATCATTTAAGTTGGCAACTTCAAAACCATCGACTAATATTAATGGTGAATTATCTTCGGTAATAGAACCACCCCCACGAATTCTAATCATTACTTCTGAGCCTGGAGAACCATCGGTTGTTGTAACCTGAACTCCCGGCAATCTTCCTACCAAGGCTTCGGCAACTGAAGCTGTTGGTACTTTTGCCAACTCTGTTCCTTTAATACTGGCAATTGCGCCTGTTAAGTTTTTACGCTTTTGCGTACCGTAACCAATGATCACAACTTCGTTTAGTTCGCTGTTGGATTCTTTCATTTGTATGGTAATTCCAGATGTACGCCCTTTTAACGCAACGGTTTCATCTGTCATTCCTATAAACTTGACTATTAAAACTGCCGTTTCGGGATCATTTACTGCAACACTAAATTTACCGTCGAAATCTGTAACTGTATTTGTTTTTTCGTTTTTTACAATAATTGTTGCGCCGGGAATCAGTCCCATATTATCCCTTACTGAACCGGTCACGGTTATACGTTTCTGAGCATAAGCACTAAATGTCAAAAAGAAGACGGCTAGAATGCTCCAAATATATTTTTTGATCTTCATAACTAGAATATTTTTTTATTTATTTGAAAAGTCAGGCATTTGGTTTTTATACGAATAGCAAAAATTTAAACGATCACGTTTGTCGTCATCGTTTTATTGCCATTAGTTATAAATCCGTCAAGGACTGCTAATTTTAATTTATAAAGTGTTCTGAGTAATTTTAAAAAAGCTGCTGTTTTAGATATCATTCAAGAAGAAATCAGCATTTGTGACTTTATTGGCCTCAATTGAAAATGTTGTTTCTAATTGTTTTGTTTTTACAACCTTCATGTTTTGATCTAAGTACTCAATTTTTACCCGAACGTTATTAGCAGCGTCACCTGTTTGAAATAAAATAAAATCGTCTGTATAGTTAATTCCTCCGTTTGCTGTGGCTTTGCTTCTGGTAACAAACATATCTTCATTTATGTATGTCGCGTCAACAACTTTATAACCGCTTCGTTTTATAGAAACTGTAGTTTTTATTGTCGAGTAACTTTTATCGGCTATAACATCTAATGATTTTAAACGCAGTATTCCTGTTCTTGTTAGAATGTTTACAGTTACTGGCTCTTCAAACGGAGATGCATACGGAACGGCATCAGATAAATTTACATGTTGGTTTGCCAATGCAGGCTGTGTAACAATAAGATCGTTTAGATTGGTTGGCAAAGGAATCATTTGCTCCGGATAATCGCTCGCTACAAATTTGTATTTTCCGTCGTTTAACGAAAAACGATAAAGCGAACTGTAGTTTGCAACATAATCGCCGTTGTCTTTATAAACAAACAAAGGTCTGGTTGATATCCCAACATTTAAATTCCACGGTTCCCCATTTAACTGAAAATCTATTGATTTTACGGTAGAACTTTCATATTTATAATCGTCACTCGAACAGGAAGTCAGCACGAAAAGCAGTACACCTATTCCAAGTATTAGGCTTTTTATCATTTTCATATCGTCTAAATTTAAAAATGAAGAATATTTGCCTTTTCGTGTTTTCTAATCCCGCAAATAACTTTTGGGTTTGGTGGCAATAAGTGATTGTTAGTTTTGGTTTGGTTCATAATTTTTGGTTTAAGATTAGTTAGTTAAAAATCTGTTAAGATTATGAAGCAAAACTAGATATAGCTAATCTCAAATTGGGGTAAATATTGCTTTTCAGAAAGGGTTAAATCGCTATTCACTGCCTTGAAACTAAGTATTTACCAAATAATTACATTGTTTTTTATAATATGTAAAAAAATATTCACAAATAAAAAAGCATTTCATAATGAGGTTTAAACTTTAATTTCTAATAAAAAAATCATTTCTTCCTCATAATCTTGTCATTCCGACGAAGGAGACCCGAGCGTTAGCGAATAGGCGAAGCAAATCTTCGTAAAGTTATTCCGCAACGTTAAATACGCATATACTAAATAAGACTAATCTTTGTACAGTTTCTTGCGGAGATTTGCTTCGCCTATTCGCTAACGCTCGGGTCTCCTTCGTCGGAATGACAAGATTGCGGATGTGTTTAATTTTCTTTCCCACAGATTGAGCAGATTTTTTCTAATCTTTTTAATGTGTGAAATCTGGGGCAAAAAATATCTTTTAATTTTTTGCTCTAGAGCACTTCTATCGAAACTGTTTGCGATATTCTACAGGTGTATAATTGAATTTGGCTCTGAAACATTTTCCGAAGTATTTCAAATCATTAAAACCTACTTCAAAGCAAACTTCTTTTATTAATAGATCTTCATTTTTAAGTAATTCGGCAGCTTCGTTCAATCGCATATCCCGAATAAATACAACGGGTGAAACTCCTGTAATACTTTTAAGTTTATTAAAGAAACTGGCGCGTGACATGCACATTAATTTCCCTAATTCATCTACTGAAAAATCAGATTTAGAGATATTTTCTTTTACTAATTCAATTACCTGGAGCATGAATTTATTATCTCTATTAGAAATTTGTAATGGTTTTTCTTCTGATATTTCAACAATACTTCCACTAGAATACAAACGCTGCAATCGAAGTCTTTGTTCTAAAACATTCTTTACTCTTGCCTTTAAGAAACTCACATTAAAAGGCTTCGTAATATAATCATCGGCACCATATTCTAATCCTTCCAGTTTGCTTTCAATGGCTGTTTTTGCGCTGAGTAAAATCACAGGAATGTGGCTAATTGCAAAGTTATTTCGAATAATTTTAAGCATTTCGATACCATCCAATTCTGGCATCATAATATCACTGATAACAAAATCCGGCGATAACTCGGCGGCTTTTAAATGACCTTCTTCTCCGTTTTCTGCAGTGTAAATAGTATAATCATGTTCTAGAACTGAAACGATAAATTTTCTTAATTCCAGATCGTCTTCCACTATAAGTCCAATAGGTTTATCTCGTAGCTCTACTTCTACTTGATCTTCTGTCATAAATTCATCATCGATAAAATGTTCTTCTGTTTCTTCAAAAATAATATTGACATCATCTGAGAAATGGCTGTATCCTTTTGGAAAAGAAATTTCGAAACTGCTTCCTTTACCTACTTTACTTTCCAATGAAATTTCGGCACCGTGTTTTTCCACCGAATCTTTTACAATCGAAAGACCAATTCCTGTGCTTGGATTAAATGGATTTTCATTGTAGTTGGAGAAACGAACAAACAGCTTTTTCTGAACAGCAGCATTAATTCCGGGCCCGTTATCACTTACTTTTAAGTAAACTTTATTTTCAGATTCTTCTACGTTTACTGTTATTGAATTTCCTTTTTTACAATATTTAAAGGCATTAGAAAGCAAATTGACCAAAATTTTATCCAGACTATCCGGATCAGCCCAAATATGCGGTTTGGTTACACCAATATTTACCTTCAATTGTATATTACGCTGAAGACTCATTTCTGTAAAATTTTCGCATACTTCAGTCACAAATTCTCCTAAATCAATTTCGCGGACTTCTAGTTTTCGATCCTGCATTCTTCTTAAATCTAGAATCTGATTGACCAAATTCAATAGCTTATTACTGTATTTTTCGATAATTCGAAGCTGAGATTTAACGGAATCGTCTATATGATTGTCTGAAAGCATTACTTCTAATGGTGCCGTAATCATAGTAAGCGGAGTGCGGATTTCATGCGAGATATCCGTGAAAAAATTCAGTTTCAGTTCACTTACTTCTTTTTGAACTCTAACATCATTACGCAATTTTAAAATGGTTAAAAATGCACGTCGAACCAACACAAACAATCCTATTGTTAGCAATAAATAACAGAAATAAGCAAAGTAAGTTCCCCAGATTGATGGTTTTATAATAATTTTTATCTGTCTTTCATTGTCCAACCATAAATTATGTCCATTGGTAGAAGATACCAAAAGCGTATAAGTTCCTCGACCTAGATTGGTGTAATTAATAGATTGACTTGCTTTTATATAATTCCATTCTTTATCAATTCCTTCCAATTTATAGCGATAAACAATATTTTCGTTTTTAATGAAATCTAAAGCTGAAAACTGAACTCTAAAAAAATTCTGATCGTGTTGTAGTGTCACTTCTTTTAGTAAATCAGGATTTTTGGGCGTTTCAGGATTAATCTCAAACAATTCTTTATTGTTTACTAAGAAACCCGAAATCGCTAAATAAGGTTTAAACAAGAAAGGTTTAATTGCTTCTGGTTTAAAATAAATAACGCCATCTGAATATCCTGAGACAATTTCGCCATTGGCTAATCTGCATTTTGTAGCTTCCGAAAATATTTCGGTTCCTATAATCGATTTTAACTCTGGAAAAGTTTCGCAACTACTGTTTTTAGGATCAAATCGTACGATTTGATTGTCTCCCATAAGCCAGATTTTACCAAATTTATCTTCCTGCATCCCTACAACGCCATCTAAAGGAAAACCTAAATTCTCGCTCCAAAACGATTTAACATTTACTTTATCTTGCTTGTCTATATCGACCAAAATAAGTCCTTTTCCATTCGTAGAAAGTGCCAAACGATTGTCTGATGTAACAATGATATCTAAAATATCATTTCCTGATGCCTGAAAATATTCTTTAAACTGTATTTTGTCTGCCGATTTGTTTGCATTAGAAAAAGCAAACAATTTATAAGATGAAACAAAAAAGATTTTGTGGTCTTTGGTTTCAACAACGGAACGTACTTTATCAGCAGTTTCAATTGGGTAGTTTTTCAGTTCGTTTCTATGACTCACAAACGTGGTTTTATTATTTGACTGACGAACTAAGTTAATTCCGCCGCCCCAAGTTGCTAAATAAATCTGACCGTTTGAAGCCTGAAATACTTTATAAACATCGTCTGAACTAACGCTGTACTTGTTATTTTTATCGTATTTAAAATGTTCGACAGCAAAGCTAAAAGAACCTTGTTTGGGCGTGAGACAAAAAACGCCATTTCCGCGCGTTCCAATCCATATTCTTCCTTGAAAATCCTGCATCATACTATAGATATCGGATCCCCAACCCGGACTGTTGCCAGATAAAGTACCATCTGAACCTAAGAAACCTAACTTTCTTTTTTGAGCATCAAACAATTCGATTTTTTCGTCACGACAAGCCACCCAAAGATTTCTTTTATTGTCTTCCATGAGGCTTCGAACATTGTGTTTTTTATTCTCAACCGGAGATAATTTTAAGGATAAAAAATTGCTATTGTTAAACGTTATTAGATCTAATCCTTGTTTATAAGAACAAAACCAAAGATTACCCAATTTGTCAAACATTGCAGTATGCATAACGTCTGACACGGTTTCTTTGGATTCTTTGATGCATCGCATTATAGAAAATAATTGGTTTTGTTTTTCGTCCCAATATGCAAATGCTCCTTTGTTGGACTGAATCCAGACTGTTCCGTTTGGCGAGGTTAACAAAAAGCTTTTTTGTTTACCGCCTGTTGTGGCAGGATTGCTTGAATCGACTTCTAGATGTTTTAGTTTTCTGGTTTTTATATCAAACTGAAATACTCCTGAGGTTGGTGTATCAAACCAGAATTGTCGCGAATTGGTTAATCCTAAAAAATTAATATTTTCATTAGGCACGCCCGGCAATGTTTTACTAGTATAATGATCTAGTTTACCTGTTTTTATGTCGTACAAACAAAAGCCATTACCTCTTGTGACTATCAATACTTGACTATTCGCGACGGCATTTACAAGTAGAATATCACTTTTGATTCCTAAATCTAAGTCGAAAAAAGTACTTGATTTTTTATTGTATCGAATAAATCTTCCGTTGTTTCCTGCAAACCAAAGATCGTCTTTGGTTTCTTCTGCAAAATTAAACGAGTTGGATTTTCCCGCTTGTCCCGCCACATTCGAAAAAAAAGACTCGGGTATTTGACTTGACTTTTTTAATCGGCAGATTCCAGCTTCTGTTAAGAACCAAGTTGTTCCTAATTTATCCTCGTAAACATCTGTAATCTTCCCGAAATGTTTGGCCAAATCAAAATTAACGCGTTTTATTTGTTTGTCTTTTTCAAAAGCGATCATGTAATTTTTGCTTTCGGGAAAGAGCCATGTTCTTCCGGATGACATAATTTTAAAATGATCAAATTTGTGATTGGCAGAATTACCTTCAACTGGATTATGAAATTTTAATTCGTTTGTATCAAAATAATAGATGTCATTTTTCTCCGATTGAATCCAAATTCTCTCATTAGCATCAAACTTAAATTTTGATACACGATTTGATTGTATATTTAAAGGTACGCTTTGTTCCACTTTAAATTTTCGAAAAGTAGTTCCGTCATAACGAATCAATCCGTTGAAAGTTCCCAACCAAATAAACCCTTTTTTATCTTGCTGAATACCTAAAACTCTTGATTGATTTAATTTTCCATCATTTGAAAAATGCGTTAGAATCCCAGCTGGCTGAGCTGTACACCATGCACACATCAAACTCAATAAAACTACAATTGTGTTATGTTTCAACATCTTAAATTTATTTTTTAGCGGTAATCACAAAAATATCAATTTTCTTTTCCTAACCTAAAATACTGCCCTTAATTAGCAAAATAACCTCCGTAAATTAGCTATTTGTCCTCCTTTATCTTTTTGGTAATGACGCATAAAAGTTACGGTCAAGCTTTACAGCACCCTTTAAATAGCAATTAATCCTAAGCTAAAAAATGTAAACTTATAATTTTGTATCTTCAATTATAGATTCTATTCTATAAACTTCGCAATAAAAAATACTATTAACTATATCAACCAAAAAACCACCACATTAATTCAATGAGAAAAGTATACAGACTTGTGTTTATGCTCAACTTTCTTGCATTAAACACTTTTGCACAAGAAAACTACGCCTTTAAAAATCCAAATTTACCTACCGAGCAGCGTGTTAATGATCTTGTATCGCGAATGACCGTAGACGAAAAAATAAGTCAGCTAATGGATTCTTCACCCGCTATCGAACGTTTGGGCGTACCAGAATACAATTGGTGGAACGAATCCTTGCATGGTGTTGCCCGCGCAGGATATGCGACTGTTTTTCCGCAATCTATTTCGATTGCATCATCGTGGGATCGTCAATTAATTTTTGATGTTGCCAATGCTATTTCTGATGAGGCGCGCGCCAAACATCACGAGTACTTAAGACGTGGACAACAAGGTATGTATGAGGGTTTGACTTTTTGGTCACCAAATATTAACATTTTTCGAGATCCTCGCTGGGGACGCGGACATGAAACTTATGGTGAAGATCCTTTCTTAACCAGTCAGCTTGGGCTTAATTATGTAAAAGGTCTTCAGGGAACGGATCCAAAATACTTTAAAGTAATTGCAACTGCCAAACATTTTGCGGTTCACTCCGGACCGGAACCTTCTCGCCATCAATTTGATGTAAACGTAAGTGATATTGATCTTTACGAAACGTATCTTCCTGCCTTTCGCACTTTGGTAAAAGATGGTAACGTGTATTCGGTTATGGGCGCTTACAACCGTTTTAGAGGGGAATCTTGTAGTGCGAGTCCTTTTTTATTCAATATTCTTAGAAACGATTGGGGTTTTAAAGGTTACATCGTGTCTGATTGTGGTGCTGTAACAGATATCTGGAAATACCATAAAATTACCAATGATGCTGCTTCAGCGTCGGCATTGGCAGTGAAAGAAGGTTTAGATTTAGAGTGCGGAAGCAGTTACAAATCATTAAAAGAAGCTCTTGATCGTAAATTACTTAGTGAAGCAGATATTGATGTCACTATAAAACGTTTGTTTACAGCTCGTTTTAAATTAGGAATGTTCGATCCGGATGAAATTGTGCCTTATGCGCAGATTCCGTATTCGGTAAATAATAACTCGGCTAACGATTGGCTTGCGCGCACGGCTTCTCAAAAAAGTATAGTGCTGCTAAAAAATCAAAATAACATTTTGCCACTTTCTAAAAGTATAAAAACAGTTGCTGTTATTGGGCCAAATGCCAATGATATACAATCATTATGGGGGAATTATAGCGGAATTCCAAGTAATCCAATTACGGTTCTAAAAGGGATTCAGAATAAAATTGAGCCTGCTACAAAAGTTTTATATGCCAAAGGAACTGATCTTGCTTTGGGTGTTCCCGAAATGAAAGTTATTCCATCGATTTATTTTCAAAATCCAAACGGAATACAGGGCTTAAAAGGTGAATATTTTAATAATAGTAAATGGGAAGGCGAACCGCTTTTTGTTCGAAATGATGATAATATAGATTTTCATTGGGATATTAATACTCCTGATCCTCGCATGAAAATGGGGAATTATAGTGTAAGATGGACGGGTTTTATCTCGGTTCCTAAAACGGGTCTTTACAATATTACGGATTGGTCGAAACCGTTTATGACTGTAGAAATCGAAACAGGAAAAACATCGGAAGGAAAAAACAATCACAGTCCAAGAATTCGTCCGCAGAAAATTCAATTAGAAGCGGGAAGAAAATATAAAATCGAGGCTAAATACCAAAACTTTTATGGCGATGCCATTGCGCAGCTTTTATGGTCTGAGCCACAGGAGAACTTACTTGAAAAAGCGGTTGAAACTGCTAATCAGGCGGATGCTGTGATTTTGGTTTTAGGGTTAAATGAACGTTTGGAAGGCGAAGAAATGAAAGTTGAAGCAGATGGTTTTGAAGGCGGAGACCGTACGAGCCTTAACTTACCTGCCAATCAGGAAGCGTTAATAAAAGCGATGAGCGCAACAGGAAAACCAGTAATTTTAGTTTTAATAAACGGAAGCGCGCTTTCGATAAATTGGGCAAATGATAATGTTCCCGCAATTTTAACTGCCGGATATCCGGGACAACAAGGCGGAAATGCCATTGCCGATGTACTTTTTGGCGATTATAATCCCGCAGGACGTTTACCGGTTACGTATTACAAATCTGTAGATCAACTTCCAGATTTCGAAAATTACAATATGAAAGGTCGTACGTACCGTTATTTTGAGAAAAAACCTTTGTATCCGTTTGGATTTGGCTTGAG
>Ga0302173_10000071_pt1 | contig 47003 bp, 71 predicted proteins | sample I_Fen_N3_1_FD_198785 | JGI IMG/M metagenome (GOLD analysis project Ga0302173, IMG submission 198785) | Peat permafrost microbial communities from Stordalen Mire near Abisko, Sweden - I_Fen_N3_1 | ecosystem: Environmental > Terrestrial > Soil > Wetlands > Permafrost | place: Sweden: Abisko... | reverse complement strand
AATATTGAAAATGTAACAGTAGTGGGTGTATTGCTTGTAGCATGTGTTTACTTAGTAAAGAGTAATGATGCGGCAGTAAAAGAGTTATCAAAAAGGCACACGGAAGAAGAAGAAAGGTTATTAGAAGAATACAAAGAAATAAAAGAAGAACGCAAAATAGAACGAAAGGAATGGCTTGAAGCATTAGGTAAGAACACGCAAGAACTTAATAACATTGCAAGAAGATTAGAAATTATACCAAACTTACAACAAGACGTTGACACCATTAAAAATGATATGCTGATTATTAAAACTAAGATTGGTAGTCATTAGATGTTAAATAAAATTTTAAAAGATGTGGCAAGAACGTTATATGATGATAATGATTTTAAGTTAATATCATTACCAAGAGTTGTTTTTGCAATATCTTGCATATGTGTAATAATTTCTTGGATAGCTGATCAATTTTTTGAGTTTAAATATAGCAATATGACTCAATTAGTTGCGTGGTCTAGTGCAAATGCAGGGGCTTATGCGGTTAAAAAATATGTAGACGGAGGTAAATAACATGAGCGGAAATGCACCTCCACAAGGAATATAATGGTTATTAATACCATTAATGATAATTTGGTCAATCGTTAAATATCCGTTTAAAAAGATATATGGTTTAATTGCAGGGAGATAATATGATTAAATTGTTATGTATTAAATGTAAAGCAATTTGGTATACTGCAAATACATTAAAAGAACAATTATGCCAATGTTGCAATAATGTTTTAATTGAAGTAGATATTAGCGGAGATATGAACGATAAAAATAACGGAGGTAACGACAAATGACAAATGAAGAATTAGCAAAAGAGATTGCATTAGGAATTATTAATACTGGTGTGGAGGGTGGATATGATAACGTATGTTGCTCTACTGCAGGAGATTATCCATGCATGGGTGTTTCGTCATGGGAAGGAATAAATGGTCGTGGCGATACATTATTGTGCTATATAGATGGATGCCAAAAATTCATAGGACGTACTTATTCAGATATTATAGATAGTGGAGAAAGGCAAGAGTTAAAAAGTTTGTTAAACTCAGAACAGGGACAATTAGCACAGCAACAAATATTAACTCAAGATTGCCTTGAATTATATGTACCGTTTCTCAATGAAGTTTATAACTTAGATGATACAAAGTGTTTTATTTACGCAGGTATTTGGTGTCCTACTAGTCATTATGTAGTAATGAAGTTCTTAAAAAATAGACAGGATAATTATAATATTAGAGATTTAGAAGTAATTAATAATCTATTTAAAGAACGGTATTACATTGTTGCTGACGTAGGTGAACAATATGCGGATGGGTATGCAAACAGAGCAAATAATACATATGAATATGTTAATTCGTTGAACGTGTAAAGGAGAAAGCAGTGTTGAATAAAATTAAGGAGTTTGCATCAAATGAAAAAATCAATATTATCTTTGTTATTTTGTTGCTTGTTGGTCTTGTCGTTGCTTGGGACTTGTTCGGCAACAGCAATGTATCAGATAACAGCCGAGGAATTGAATCAATCCAAACAGAATATCAACGAGATCAGGAACGAAGTCGATCTATTACAACAGGACTTGGAACTGTCGAACAGCGAATTGACGGAAGTATTAAAACAGTTGAGCGAATCGAAATTAGAAACAAGTCAATTGAAAGTTCAATTACAACAGTCATTGAAAGAAATAAAACAGATGAAAGCAGAATCGAAAGAATTAACCGACTCCTTGACAAAGAACAACAAAGACTTGAAAGAATACAGCAATCATGTGAAAAATGATATTGTTAAATTAAAGGCAGAAAGGGATATTATTGCTATTGCTTTCATTGCTAAATTATTAATAAAATAGTATAATTATATGTATAGGGATAGCCGTGGATTAATTACCCACCGCGATAAAGAGATTTCGCACTCCTTCCCTTTAATTTAAAAAATAAATATGCGAAGAAATATACTACTGAGCGAAGGAGTGGTTTTTATTATGCCTAAATTTATAGATTTAACCAACAAAAAATTTAATAGATTAACTGTTTTAAAGATTAACGGAAAGAAAAATAATCATTATGAATGGAAATGCAAATGTTGTTGTGGAAACATAGTAATTGTTAGTGGCGGAAATTTGTCAAGTGGTCATACTAATTCATGTGGTTGCCTACAAAAAGAACGAGCATATAATTATCAAATTAAACATGGAATGACACACACTAACACGTATAACTCTTGGTCAGCAATGATACAAAGATGCAACAACATTAATAATATTAGTTATAATAACTATGGGGGAAAAGGGATAAAGGTTTGCGAAGATTGGTATACTGATTTCAATAGTTTTTTAAAAGATATGGGAGAGTGTCCACGTGGAATGTCTATTGATAGAATTTTGGTTAGCGGAAACTATGAAAAAAACAATTGTAAATGGTCTACAGAAAAAGAACAACAAAATAATAAAACAAACAATGTATTATTATTGTATAAAGGCGAAACAAAAACTATTTCAGAATGGTCAGACAAATTATCAATTAAATATACAACTTTATATAGTAGATTATTTGAATATAATTGGTCTATTGAAAAATCTTTTTCTACAAAAGTTAGATTTAGGAGTAAAAATTAAAGTTGCAACGTGACATTATCGGAATAGGATTACTATACATGATATTTAAAAAGTAGAAACTGTTAAGTTTTATTTAACAGTTCAAACCGCTTACTTAATGTAGGTGGTTTTTGTTATAATCATTAAGTTTAAAGTTTATATAAAAACTTATAACATTTATATTGACATTAGTTAAACTTTAAAGTAATATAAGGACAAGAGATAAAACAAATATACAAAAGGTGGTTATCAAATGGATTATATAAAAGTAAGTGACGCTTCAAGACAACTAGGGGTTACAGTACAAACAATTTATTCATACTGCAAAAGTGGAACATTGCCATGTGTACAATTTAAAGTAGGAAATAGGATAACATGGAAGATTAAAAAAACAGAATTTGAAAGGTTGTTGCTTGATGGAAAATTATGATAATGATTATTTTAAACCTGCCAAAGGAATTATTTTAGGAATTGCACTCGGAACTATTGCATGGATAATAATTGCAGTATTAATTTTAATTAATAAGTAGGAGGTAAAGTTTTGAACCATGAAGAAAAAAACAGACCTTGTGAAGAAGATCCAAGAAAACCAAATGAGTGTATTACTTGCGGTGTTATCAACTTCTGCCCATCGCCTAAAGATAAAGAAGCAGTCGAATGGAAAAAAGATAGAGGTGTTAAATAATGAACAAGCAAATAAGCAATAACCGATACATACTAAAAGGAACTAGAAAATGGCATGATTTTATTTGTAGTGACTTTGCAATACCAATTGTTTTAGTAATGTTTACAATATTTTGTTTTGTAATATTAAAATTATTAATAATAAAAGGGGGATATTAAAATGGTAAAAGGATTTAAGGCATTTAATAAAGGATTATCATGTAGAGGTTTTCAATTTGAAGAAGGTAAAACTTATGAACATAAAGGTGATTTTATACCTTGTAATAGCGGATTTCATTTTTGCGAAAATCCATTAGATGTTTTGAATTATTACGATTTATGTAACAGCGAATTTGCAATTGTTGAAGCAGTTGGAGAAGTTAAAAAAGAAGATAACAAATCAGTTACTAATAAATTAAAAATTGGTATTAAATTAAATTTACCTAGATTTATTAAAGCATCAATAGAATACGTTAGCGAATGTTGTAAGCAAGAACAAAACACTGATAATAATAAAAAAAAATCCCAGTTATCAAGTAGCGGAGATTCTGCCAAGTTAGCAAGTAGCGGAGAATATGCCAAGTTAGCAAGTAGCGGAGAATATGCCCAATTAGCAAGTAGCGGAGATTCTGCCAAGTTAGCAAGTAGCGGAGATTCTGCCAAGTTAGCAAGTAGCGGAGAATATGCCAAGTTAGCAAGTAGCGGATATTCTGCCAAGTTAGCAAGTATCGGAGAATATGCCCAATTAGCAAGTAGCGGAGATTCTGCCAAGTTAGCAAGTAGCGGAGATTATGCCAAGTTAGCAAGTAGCGGAGAATATGCCCAATTAGCAGTGGATGGTAAATATTCAGTAGTGGCAGGAATCGGTATTAATAATAAAATTAAAGGAATAACTGGAACGTGGATAACACTTGCAGAATGGGAATATGATAATTCAATAAATAAACAAGTCCCATTATGTGTTAAATCATCGCAAATTGATGGTGAAATTTTAAAAGAAAATATTTATTATAAATTAGAAAATGGTGAATTTGTGGAGGTTTAACAAATGATAAAAATTGGACAAGTAAGCTGTGTTGCTGATTTTAACAACAATAACAAATTATTTAAAAAGTATATTGAAAAACAAGATAAAGAAAACGGAAATGGTAGAAGTTTTTATGAAATATTAACAGATGCTAAAAATAAAATAAATGGAGTGTGTAAATAATGATTATTAAAACTTTAAAAATGACTAATTTTATAGGTATTGACGAATTAAATTATAATCCAGGTATGCTTAACATTTTTGAAGGTGTAAAAGGCAGTGGCAAATCTAGTATTTTAGAAGGCATAGAAAAAACCATTAGTAATAACAATAGACGGACCGAGGTTATTAGGCATGGAGCAGATGAATCTACGCTATTTATTGAAACAGACACAGGATTAGAAGTTGATCGCAGAATCAGAAATGAAAAAGCCGATTATCTTAAGCTAAGACAAAAAGGAGAAGGCATCAAGTCAACCGAAACTGAATTAAGAAAACTAGTAAGCGGTGATATATTTAGACCACTAGATTTCATAACCATGGATGCCAAAAAACAAACTGAAATTATTTTAGGTATGATTAAAATGAATTATACCGACGAAGAAATTAACGGATGGTTTGGGCAAGACGTTTTAAGCAACGTAAACACTTCCAAGCATTTATTGCAGGTTTTAAAAGATATAGAAGTTCGCAATTTTAAACAACGAGAAGAAGTAAACAGAGAAATCAAGTTACTGGAAGGACAAGTAAAGGGAATTGAATCAGAGTTGCCACCTAATTATGACGGTAAAGAATGGCAGGAATTAAAAATACAAGAATATTACAATAAAGTTTCCGAAGCGGAGAAGATTAACAACGCAATTATTAAGGCAAACGAATTACGAAATACTATTACAGAAAAAATTGAATCACTTAAAATTAATACAGAAAACAATAAAAGAAAAATTGGCATTAAGTTCACAGAACAACGTCAATATATTAAAGATATTATTGAATCAACTAAAGGTAAAATTGAAAAGTCAAACAATGTAATAAATTCTTCTGCTGATAAGTTAGAAATAGAACAAAATAAATCAACTTTAAGAATGAATGAAGAAATAGAAGAAATTAAAAGAAGATACTCACATATTGGAATTGAAATAGTTAAGGAAATAAATAAAGAAATTAACGAACAAAAAGAAGTTATAAATATTAACAACAATAAAATATCAGCAAAAGAACAAGAATTATTATCGGTATCAGAGTTAGAAAAACAAGAATTAAAAGCAGAAGAACAACAATTGGAATCATTAATTGAAAATGAAAATTCACGTGTCGGTATTGCGACCGAATGGTTGAAAACTCATAAAGAAATTGAAGTAGAACCATTGCAGATTGAAGCGGATAAAGTTGCTAAAATGCAATCATATTTGCGAGAATGGGATAGGATGCTAGAAATAAGAAATAACAAACTAGCTAGCAGTAAGTTTTATTCTGATTCCTTGACTAAAATTATTGAAACTGCAAGAAACAAGCCTAGTGAGTTATTAAAACAACACACATTACCAATTGATGGTATTTCAGTAGATGAAAATTCAATGATCCGCATTAATGGAATATTGCTAGATGGATTATCAGATGGTGAAAAACTAGAAGCTGCAATCAAGATAGCATTGCAACGCATGGGAGAATTTAAAGTTTTATGCCTTGACGGTATGGAAAAACTAAATAAGTCAGAACAAAAGAAGATAATAGAACTATGCGAATCAACAGAAGAACGCGAAGCAATACAAATATTTGCAACAATTACTAATGATAACGAAGATGGTAAATTTGAAATTAAAGGCGGTTTATAATTATGGCTGACAAACAACTAGTTCTAGCAGAAACTCATAAAAACCTAATGACATTACTTACAAGCAAACAAGATGCAATGCCAAAAGATTTTAACCAAACAAGATTTTTACAGAATTGCATGACAGTACTTCAAGATACAAAAGAAATTGAAAAGTGCCAACCAGTATCAATTGCTAGAACTCTTTTAAAAGGTGCTTTTCTTGGATTGGATTTCTTTCAACGTGAATGTTATGCGATTCCTTACGGAAATACTCTCACGTTTCAAACGGATTACAAGGGTGAAACTAAGATGGCTAAAAAATATAGCATTAGAAAAATTAAAGACATTTATGCTAAGGTAGTTCGTGAAAGTGATTTTTTTGAAGAAGAAATTAAAGAAGGCCAACAATTTGTAAACTTCAAACCATTGTCATTCAGCAATAAACAGATTGTAGGGGCATTTGCTATCGTATTGTATAGTGACGGTGGTATGGAGTATGAAACAATGAGTACAGAGCAAATAGAGGGCATTAGAAACAATTTTAGTAAAATGAAGAATGGGCTAATGTGGAGTAAGACACCAGAAGAAGCATATAAGAAAACAGTATTACGGAGATTGACCAAAAAAATAGAAAAAGACTTTGCAAACATTGAACAATCTCAAGCATATGAAGAAAGTTCAGATTGCGAATTTAATAAAAAAGGAGAACAATTAAAGCGTAAAAATGTTCCAGATATTTTATATCAACAAGATGATGATATTGTGGTTGAAGCTGATTCAGTTGATGACGAATTTAACAAAATTATGGATGAAGAACTTAAAACGTTTAATAAGGAGATTGAAGTTAAGTAGCAGTTAGGGAGTTAATTCTCCCTTTTAAATTAAATATTAAGGAGTGTTAATAATGATATTAGATCGCAAAAATTACTTCTCTAAAGAAGCAGAATCCCTGTACTTAGGTTCGAGTTCACTAAAAGCATACGATAACTTTAATGGAGGTTGTTCATCAAAAAAGACAGCAGAACTAAAAGGAGAATGGCAAGACAAACCTAATCCCTCTTTCTTACTTGGCAATTATTTACATTATTGGTCAAGTGGTGACCTGCAAGAGTTTATAGCTAATACACCCGAACTGTTTAAAAAAGATGGTACTCTACTTGCTAAATATGCTTTAGGCGATACTATGATTGATATTTTTAAAACAGATCCTGCATTTATTAAAATTAGAGAAGGAATAAAAGAAAGCATTTATACTGGGAAAATTGGCGGTGTTGACTTCAAGATTCAAGTAGATATATTAAACGCTAAAGAGTGTAGGTTTTGCGACATTAAGACAACGAAGTCAATGTATGAAAGGTACTATAATCATGAAACTAAAAAATATGATATGTCATTCATTCAAAAATACGATTACCCGTTACAATTTTCTATTTATGCCGAAATATTAAGACAAAACTACGATAAAATACTTGAAGAATTTTTAAAAACATATACAGAAAAAGAAATGTCAAAGTTTATTGAACTAATGAATAATGATGAATATTTAGAGTGTTTTATATTAGTAGTTGATAAACAGGAAATACCGGACAGAAACATAATTTTCATGGACATTAATTCTTTTATTAAAGAAAAACTAGAAGAAATTGAATTAAAATTACCAAGGATTATGGATATTAGAAATGGTGTAGTTGAACCAGAAAAATGTGGTCATTGCGATTATTGTCGCAGCATAAAGAAGATTGTTAAACCAATACACTATCTAGACTTATTGGATGGTAATTAATATGAACGTATTATCATTATTTGATGGAATATCGTGTGGAATGGTAGCATTAGAACGTGCAGGAATAAAAATTGACAAGTATTATGCAAGTGAAGTTGATAAATACGCAATTAAGGTATCAGAAAAAAACTATCCAAACATAATTAGAGTTGGCGATGTTGCAAAATGGCGCGAGTGGGATATTGATTGGTCAAGTATTGGATTTTTAATTGGTGGTAGTCCGTGCCAAGGATTCAGTTTTGCAGGCAAGCAGCTTAATTTTGATGATCCACGAAGTAAACTGTTCTTTGTTTATGCAGAAATTTTAGAACACATAAAATCAATTAATCCCAGTGTAATATTTTTGCTTGAAAACGTGCGAATGAAAAAAGAGTATCAAGATGTTATTAGTGGATATTTAGGGGTTGATCCGATTATGATTGACAGTAATTTAGTTAGCGCTCAGAATCGCAAACGCTTTTACTGGACAAACATACCAGACGTTGCACAGCCGAAAGATAAAGGAATAATGCTGAAAGATATAACGCATGAAATAACTGATATTGATAGTATTATTAGTGAAAGTTGGGTTAAGTGGTTTAAAGATAATGCTGAATTTCAGTTAAATAAAAAATACAGTTCGCTAAACCCTGACAAAGCTATAACAATGACAGCTAGACAGTATTCCAGCTGGAACGGTAATTTTGTTATGGAGAGTTTAGCGGAGTATATAGTGCCATTCGACAAAACGCTCCAAATATTAGATAAAGAAGTTGAAAAAGGAAAAGTTGGATATTTTAGGCAAGATAGCCAAGCTAACAGAGTTTATTACATACACAATAAAACGGTAACCTTATGCGGCGAAGCTGGTGGTGGGGCTGCTAAGATGGGGCAATACTTATTTGGTTGCATAACTCCCGACCGAGTTAATAAAAGACAGAACGGCCAAAGGTTCAGCGAAGGAAATAAATTTTATACATTAACCGCACAAGATAAACATGGAATATTAATAGAGGGATACATTAGAAAACTAACTCCCATCGAATGCGAGAGGTTGCAGACATTAGAAGATAGATATACGGATGGCATTAGCAACGCACAACGGTATAAATGCCTTGGTAATGGTTGGACAGTGGATGTTATATCACATATATTAAGTTTTATAAACAAAGAAGGTAACTAACATGAAAAAACAATGCCAATGTAAAACCTGCACCAACCAAAATAAAACAGCAAAGTATTGCAGAAAACTAGAAGAATATTGCAGCGGTGATTGTAAAAATTGCAAAGGTGAAACTGATTGTATTTATTATAATGATGATGGTAGTATGGGGGATTAATTTCCCCTTTTTATTTAAAAACATAGTTGACAAACTAAACATAATATACTATAATTATATGTAAGAGGTGAGCAAATGAAAAAAGAAATTACAGTAAAAGAGTTAATGGTTGAGTTTGATCTTTCAAGGTGTACGATATGGAAATACAGAAAACAAGGTATGCCATTTGAAAGAAAAATGAACGGTCAAGTAAGGTTTAATACAGATCAATGCAGGGAATGGATTAAAAACAATATTTCAAGATAAGAAGGTGGTGATATGCCAAATAGAATAATAAAAGAATCAATAACTACCAGTGAAACAATAGATAATTTAACAACAGACGAAGAATGTTTCTTTTATAGGATTATGGTTAATTGCGATGACTACGGAAGGATGGATGCAAGGGCAACAGTATTGTTATCTAAATGTTTTCCTTTGAGGATCGAGACGATGAAATCAAAGGATATTCAAAAAATGTTAACTTCTTTAGTTAAAAACAAGCTAATTTTTATATATGGAGAAAATAAGTATATCCAAATGGTTACATGGGAAAAACATCAACAAATTAGGGCAAAGCGTAGCAAATACCCACAACCAACAGAAGAAGAATACAACGGATTGCAATTGATATCAGATGATTGCATATGTCCCCGTAATCCAATCCAATCCGAATCCAATCCGAATCCGAATCCGAATCCGAATCCGAATCTAAATCCAATCATTGATGATGTTGTTGAAAGTGATAAACCTAAAAAACAAACTATAAAAGATATTGTTAATGAATATTCAACAAATGAAGAATTAATAGAATCTATTAACGGATTTGTTGAAATGAGAAAAGCAAAAGGTAAATTTGAAGTTAGAGCGTTGAAGTTGATAATTAAAGAACTTGAAAAATTGGCAAGCGGAAACGATAGTTTGAAAATTGATATATTAAATCAAAGTGTTATGTGTGATTGGAAGGGTGTGTTTGAATTAAAACAAACTAAACTATTCGGAAACCAACCAAAACAATTTAAAACAAACAATGCAGTAGAAGATTTTTTTGGAGGTATGTATGGAACAGACAATCAGCAACCTAACAACGGAAGAAAAAGCGAAAGCGAAAATAATACAACCATTGATGTTAGCTTTTCCAAATGCGAAGATTAGCCAAGGAACTATTATTGTATATATTAAAGCATTATCGGTATTATCTGACTTACAATTACAGGCTAGTGTTTTAAAATGTATGAGAATTTGCAAGTTTTTTCCAAGTATAGCAGAAATAATGGAACAGGCCGAACATATTGTACAGGTCGCCAATGGAACAAAACATAAAACCAATGACGAAGCGTGGAATGAAGTATTAAAACAGATGAATGAGGCATTTATATACAAAAAACCTAAGTTTACTACACCAGAAATAGAATCAGCTGCACTTGCAATGGGATGGTCAGGGTTATGCCAAACAGAATTAGGATACATGGGAACAATAAGATCACAATTTTTACGAATGTATGAAAGTACATGCAAACGGAAAAAAGAAGAAAAAATTGATAATGATGTTTTGAGTATCTTTGAAAATCTTGGAATTAATATTAAAATGTTAAAGATGGGAGATATTAAAAAATGATATATGAAGAACAAGAACCAAAATTCATTAGAATGGATCTCACGCGTAACAACAAAGGTAAAAGAAAACGTATTGGATTAAAACCAGAACATATTAATCTATACAATCATAATGACAACTCACCACGTGACACGTACTGCATGAAACCACCTACACTAATAGTAAGTATAGAGTTGGTTAGAAAAATAGCACATGAGTTAAATTTGGGAGAAGTGAAAGGTAGGTTGAGTGAACGATTGGCGTGCAAGAAGAAAGCAGAAGCTAATAAAGATGAAAATTATACTACTGCTGCGAGAAGTTTTAGTGGTGGATTTACAAGGTTGGGTAATTGATATGGAAGAAGTTAAAAACTGCAGTACATGCAAACATTTAAAAGTAAGAGCAAGCTATTGCCATGAAAAGAAAGAAACTATTTACAATGCTGACAAGCATACAGATTGCAAAGAACATGTTAAAAGTTATCGTAGTACATGGGTTGAAGCGATAAAGATGGTTGATAATACTGGTAGGAAAAGCATGATAGACTGGACTGGTGTTAAATAATATACAGGAGTGTTTTAAATGGAAAAATTATCAATAGAAAAATTACAAGAAATTATAGAAAATCATGGTAAATGGTTAATAGATAGTAACGAAGGAAGTAAAGCTAACCTGTGCGATGCTAACCTGCGTGGTGCTGACATGTGCGATGCTAACCTGCGTGGTGCTAACCTGCGTGGTGCTAACCTGCGCGATGCTAACCTGCGTGGTGCTGACATGTGCGATGCTAACCTGTGTGGTGCTGACCTGTGCGGTGCTGACCTGTGCGGTACTAACCTGTGTGGTGCTGACCTGTGTGGTGCTGACCTGTGCGGTGCTGACCTGTGCGGTACTAACCTGTGTGGTGCTGACCTGTGCGGTGCTGACATGTGCGGTACTAACCTGCGTGGTGCTGACCTGCGTGATGCTAACCTGTGCGATGCTAACCTGTGCGATACTAACCTGTGCGATGCTAACCTGCGTGGTGCTGACATGTGCGATGCTAACCTGCGCGATGCTAACCTGCGTGGTGCTGACATGTGCGATGCTAACCTGTGTGGTGCTGACCTGTGCGGTGCTGACCTGTGCGGTACTAACCTGTGTGGTGCTGACCTGTGCGGTGCTGACATGTGCGGTACTAACCTGCGTGGTGCTGACATGTGCGATGCTAACCTGTGCGATGCTAACCTGCGTGGTGCTGACATGTGCGATGCTAACCTGTGTGGTGCTGACCTGTGCGGTGCTAACCTGCGTGATACTAACCTTCCGAAACAAATAATACAAATAGGACCAATTGGTAGTCGTAAATCTCAAACAATTTATAATGTTACTGATGATATTGTACAGTGCGGATGTTGGAATAATTGCAAAGGTGGCACGTTAGAAGAATTTGAATTGCGGGTTGCCAATGAGTATGGTGTAGATAATAAAAAATATTACAACGAATATATGACAGCAATTGCAATGTTTAAAATGATGAAAGATAATAAGTGGTGATGTTTACAGTGCATGGGATATTTTAATGAGTAAATTGCGTGATTATGAGTAATAAATATATATTAAATAAATAGGAGTAATATAATGAAAAAGATTATACATATTGAACATGATGGTGAACAATTGGGATTAAAATTTGAAAACGTTGACCTGCCAGAAGTAGGGATTTTGGTTAGTGATATGCTACTTGCTATTTGCAATAATAGACAGTTTGTTACCGGGGACAATACCAGCAAAGAAGCAAAAGATGTTTTAATGCATATAATTTTAGATAAATTTGGTTATTGTTTGGGGGAAGAATAATGAACGATTTGGATAAAACAATAGAATATTTTAACTTTGGAATGAGGAAGTCAGTGTGCGTTAATGTTTCAGAGAGTAATTTTAATAAGGGTGTTCGCGACTTGTTGATGGAGTTGCAGGAGAAAAGGGAAGTTGAGGTGCAGTCGGCTAAGAAATATCTAAGTAATACGCCTTGGAAACAAATGGAACATATTGAAAGTGAAAATGTTGAGGAAATGGATGCATTTAATAGTTGGATGTGCGATGAAGGAAACAGACTAGAATTAGGAATGGAATATGTTGACGGACAATACATACGGCAAACTGCATTAGAAATATTATTTACTAAAGAAGAAATTATAGAGTTGCATAGATTAGTTAGGGAAAAGAATAGCGCAAGATCGTACCACATTAAGCCGTAACGATAGCTTGGTTTGATTTTAAAATGGTTTTAATAGTAGTGTTTAGGTTTGTTAAAATAAAATGATGGAGAGTGATTTTGATGGCTAAGTTGACAAAAACTTACGAAAACAGAATAGAAAAAATTGAATTAGAATTTATGGGTGAAAAGTATGATTACTCAATGATTGAAGACGATGACGGAAGAACTGGTGATAAACCTTTCTTTGATGTACAGCTTAAAAATAAACATCCTGAATTCGAAGGTGAAGATGATTTAATGGAAGCGTTAGATAGGATTTTATTTGAAAGTTATGAAGATGATATTTTTGAAATTCTTGAACAATTAGAAGAATGGGAATATGATGATAGAGAATAAATAGAGTCTTAAGAATTACAAAATATAAAGGGTGGTAAATAAAATGAACAAGTGGATAGGAATCGGAAGATTAACACGCGATCCGGAGGTTAGATACACACAAGCAGGTAAAGCAGTAGCAAGTTTTAGTTTGGCAGTTGACAGTGGATTTGGAGATAATAAACGAACAGATTTTATAAATGTAACTTGTTGGGATAAAATGGCTGAAATGGTGGGTAATAACCTAATAAAAGGGATAAAAGTTTTAGTTGAAGGTAGATTGCAGATCAGTAATTACGAAAAAGATGGAGTAAAAAAACAATCAACTGAAATTGTGGCAATAAATATTGAATTTTTAGAAAAGAAAGAAGATAAGAAACGGGAAAATAAAACAGATATGACTGGCTTTGGAACAGATGTTAATAACGATATTGATTTTTAAATAAAGGAGAATAACTATGGAATTAGAATTTGAAAACCATAAAGTAACCAAGCAACAAGAATACTGGCAACAAAAAGCAATTGAGTTAGCTGCTAGTCAGAAGAAAGATATGGGATTGGTTAAAAATGACGGTAGTTATCAAGTATGGACTTTGAATAAATGTGGTAATAATGTTTTATTTGTTGCTAAATACGATGGAGGTATTAAAGATGAATTGTAAGCACGAATGGAGACAATATAAAAATAATACTGTTTGCGTAAAATGCAATAGACATATTATTGATGTTTTAGCTGAACAAGAAAAGTATGCTGAGTTGGGAAAATTAACGTTAAAAGAAACTCATTGTTATTTCGGTTATAATTTTAAAGATGGAGATTGCTTAACTGTTAGATGCTCGAAAGATGAAGCTACAATATGCCAAAAGCGTGCTGAAATATTGGGGGAAATAAAGAATGAAACTGATTGAGTTATCGGAATGGGAACTAACAAGAATTACAGAATATGTGCAACAACAAATTAATGAGCAGGATAGCGAAGTTTACACTGCGTGGGATATTTTAATGAGTAAGCTGCGTGACTATGAGTAATAAGTGTGAAATATGCAATTATCCAGATTTAGAACATTCTATAATGTGTACAGAAAACAGTGAAAGCAATATTCAAACTTATATAAAAAAATATTTAAAAGATAATGGTTGGTTTTGTTTTAAAATACATCAACAAGGAAAGTTTTGTTACCGTGGAATAACTGACTTAATTACAATGAAAAATGGCGTTACTGTATTTATAGAGGTTAAAGCTAAAAAAGGTAAACTATCACAGGATCAGGAAAAGTTTAGAGATGATATAGTTAGTTATGGTGGCAATCATTTGGTAGCTAAAAGTTTAGGTGATGTTATTGAATATTTAAAAAAGGAAGTGCGATAATGAAAGTTAAAGTAATTAGAAATATGGAAAAAGAATCAATTGTTAAAAAAGGTGACATTTTAGAAATTATTAAAAGTTTTTATAAATATCATGTTATTAAAATTGATGATAATAGTTATTTAATACCTACTGAATGGTGTGAAGTTGTTGAAAATAATACAAGAATAGCGGAAGAAAGTTATTATTCTTGTTATTCAAAATGCTTAAAATGCGATAATTGTTATCTTAAAAAAGGATTTACGTTATGCAATTTACTTAAAAATCACGAAATGAAAAACGATATATGTAATTATTTTAAAGAAAAAGAAAACAGAACAATTGTTGTTAATGATTTGATTGTTGATGAAGAATTAAAAAAAGAGGATATTAAAATTAATAAACTGATGCCGTGCGAAACATGTAAACATAGTTTATATTATGGTCATAGTGATGTATATTGCGGTGATATAATTGGAAAATGCTTTAATTATGATAAATATGAAACAATTGAAAAAGAAATTGAATTACCTAATGAGTTTTATTTTAAATACTTCAAAGATAATAAAGAATATAAAGCAATAAAAAGAGATGAAGAATATGCAATATATGGAGTTAAAGATTTAGGATATTGTTATGATTATAGTTTAGATATTTGCAAAAAATCAATAAATGACAAAGAATGGATTATTATTGAAACGCCAACTGATAATGATAATAAAATTGAACTTGATGAATTTAAAAAAGTTAGTAAGTTCATAGCATTAACAACAACAGAAGATTTTAAAGTATTTATAGCAAAAGATAAAATTGTAAGTGTTTTACAGTATGAAGATAAGTGCTTTATTACAACTGTGGCTATTGAAGGTATTTTTACGGTAAGAGAGAAATCTGTTGATATTATTAAGATGTTGGAGGAATAAACGTGAAAATAACAGTACAAGGTACGCAACAAAAACATATTAATGAACTTGAAAAAGAAAATGAAATGCTGTATGCAAGGAATAGAAAGTTAAGCAAGCAGATAAAAGAGTTAAGAAGTAAGCTAAATAAATAATTATTAGGACTAGCGTAATTGCTAGTCTTTTTCTTTTATATAAAAAGAACCACCTATTTGGTGGCTCTTAATTGTTTTAGTAAATTGTCTATTGCTAGTTTTTCGCATTCGGTTACTTGGCGAGTTATTGGCTTGCGGTTGGTTGGTTTTCTGCCGGCGCCAGTGCGTTTTCCGCCACTACTCATAATTTACTAGTCATTGTTGCTTCACCAACTTTACTAATTTCTATGTTTTCATATTCTTGATGTCCATTAACTCCTAACTCGTTACTGCATTTACATCCGTTACAACCACATAAAGTTTTTTGTGATTTTTTAACTTGCGAAGATGAAAGTTTTAATATTTTACTACCGCTACAAGCAACTTCTTTAGCATTAAAAACTACTGATGTATTGTGAAAGTTATTAGTTAGTGTTATTCTCATTTTAATTAACCCCTTGTGACCGACACCCTTTGTTGTCCGCGTCTTTAACTTGTCTTTATTATAACATGTTTGAATTTTAATGTCAACAATCAAATTAAATAAATATTGTATCATTACTATTTATTAGCCTATGCAATCGTACTGGTGTATAATATAAAGTAGCTTAGAATTGATTTTAGGAGGGGTAAATATGGCAGAAAAGGTTGGTAGACCTAAGAAGTTTAAATGTGTAGAAGATATGAAGGTTTTAATTGATGGATATTTTGAATCGTGTTTTCGTGAAGAAAAACTATATAATAAAAATGGTGATGTAGTTGGATTTGAGACAGTACAGTTTAGACCATTTACAATTACTGGGTTGTGTATTGCATTGGATACTAATAGGGAAAACTTATTAAATTATAGTAAAGATGATGAATTTTTTGACACTATTTCACACGCAAAGATGAAATGCCACAATTATGCAGAGGAACATTTATATACTGCAAAGAACCCTGCAGGCGTAATATTCAATCTTAAGAATAATTATGGATGGAAAGATAAAACAGAACAAGAGGTAACGGTAACAGGAGGATTGGCTGATGAATTAAAAGCTGCTAGGGAACGAGGAAATAGCTAACGATTAAGTAGTTATACTAAGTCGATTTGGTGACGATGCTTACAAACCCAATAAAATCAACTATCTATAAAATTACAGTGAGACATTTTTGTCCCATATGGGTATCAAAACGAGACATTTTTGTCCCGCTGATTGGAGGTATAATTGATAAAAAATGAACGTGTTATTAATGGTGATGGAGAAATACTTAGCGAAAGTAATAAACATTTTTCGGATAGCATGAATGAAGATGGTTATAGATTTCCTAGTCACAAAGCAGGGGCAAGATTGTTTCGTGATGTAGTATTGCCAAAAACAATATCATATCAAGATAAAGGTAGGCTTTATGATCTATCTCAATTGATGATAGGTAATACTAATATGATAGGTTATAAGGATAAAGGTAAGATAATAGGGTATACAGAAGATGAAATAGGGATGATAGTTGAGTTATCAGGCAAACGTGGCAGGGAGTTTGTGCGCAGAATGGTATTAAATAAGATATTAAAACGATTGGATGCAGGCTACTATTTAAATCCTGCTTACTTTATGTCGACAGGACAAAGGTTATCATTGGAACTATTTATTAATTTTCAAGATGAATGTTTGCCATTATTGCCTAAATGGGTATTAAATGAATTTATGGCACAGGCACAAGAAAAGAAGGTGTAACACATGGCTGCGAACAAATCACAACAAGACCTAATACAGTACACAATATTCCATGCAACATATAGTAGCAACCCACTAGGATTTGTTAAAGCATGTTTCAAGTGGGGAGAAAATGAACTATCTGAATTTAATGGGCCAGATTTATGGCAAATAGAAATACTTACACACATAACAAATCGTCTACAAGCCAAGGAAATGACGGTAGGTGAGGCAGTATCATACGTTATAAGGATTGCTGTTGCAAGTGGTCATGGCATAGGTAAGAGTGCGTTAGTAGCATGGATTATATTATGGGCAATTGCAACATTTGAAGATACCAAGGGAGTTGTAACAGCTAACACGGAGAATCAGCTTAAACTTAAAACATGGGCAGAGGTTGCCAAGTGGCATAGGCTAATGATTGGGAGAGAGTGCTTTGATTATCAAGCAACATCATTATCTAGTGTAGATCCGGAACATGCAAAGACTTGGAGAATAGATATGGTACCGTGGTCAGAACGCAACACAGAAGCATTTGCGGGACTACACAACAAGGGAAAGCGTATACTAATAGTAATGGATGAAGCATCTGCGATACCAGATATCATATGGGAGGTAACAGAAGGAGCTTTAACAGATGCTAACACACAAATAATATGGTGTGCTTTTGGTAATCCTACTCGTAATACTGGACGTTTTAAATCGTGTTTTAATGGTAAACTGCGCAGTCGCTGGCATACTAAGCAGATTGACGGCAGGACAGTAGCTATGACTAATAAACAGCAGCTTGAAGAATGGATTACAGATTATGGTGAGGATAGTGACTTTGTTAAGGTGCGTGTGCGTGGACAGTTCCCATCTAGCAGTGATCGACAGTTTATATCCACTTCATTGGCTGATATGGGTAAAGGCAAACACTTATCAATTGGACAATTCGACTTTGCACCAATTATAATAGGAGTAGATCCTGCATGGGATGGTGGTGATGAAACAGTAATATGGTTACGACAGGGATTGATGAGTAAGAAACTTGCAGTATATCAAAAGAATGATAATGATTTTGAATTAGCTGGACACCTTGCAAGATTTGAAGATGAAGAGAAAGCAGATGCAGTATTTGTTGACCAAGGCTATGGCACTGGATTAATTAGCGCAGGCAAGACAATGGGGCGCAACTGGACATTAGTATCGTTTGCGGGAGAATCACCGGATAGAGGTTACCTTAACAAACGTGCTTATATGTGGTCTCAAATTAAGCAATGGCTCAAGGATGGCGGTAGTTATCCTGATGACCAGGTAATGTATGATGATTTGATTGGTCCAGAGTATGAGGTAAGGCTTGATGGTAAGATTAAACTAGAATCAAAACAGGATATGAAGAAGCGCGGTGTACCTTCACCAAATAGAGCAGATGCTTTATGCCTTACATTTGCGTATCCGGTGCAAAAGAAATCAACTATCAGGCAACAACAAAATAGCAATGGACAGTTTTTCGCCAACAACAATCAAAAATATAATGTATTGGGAAGGAGATAATAACATGTGTTTTGGATCAGCACCAGAAGTAAAACCAACACCACCAACCCCTACAACTGCAAATATAGGGGCAGGAGAAGCAACAGCAGCAGATAATAAGAAGCAACGTAAAGGCATGATGCAAGCAACGGGGTATTCACAAAACATACTTAGTGGGCAACCAGTAACGCCAGTAACAGATAAAAAATCTATATTAGGGTAGGTGATGATATGAAATGGCTTGACGGTAATAAGGATAGCCCAACTAATAAAACAGAGTTAAAGCGCATATGTGATGGTATATTTTCAGAACAGAAGAAATGGGTATCAAACTGGAAATCAATTAGGGATAATATTAATCCATATCTAGGTTGCTTTGATGGTGACCAACCAAACCAAGGAAACAGGCGTGATAACGATATGATAAATACTAATGCTATCATTGCCAGTAATACATTCGCAGCAGGTATGCACAATGGTATTACATCCCCTACCCGCCCTTGGGTTAAACTAACACTACGTGATACTGACACAGCGGAAATAGAAGGTGTTAGATGGTGGTGTGATGATGTTACTAAGTCTATGCTTGATGTATGTGGTCATAGCAACTTTTACCATGAAGCACATAAGTTTTATAAAGAATTAGGTGTATTTGGCACTGCAGTAATGATGATAGTCGATGATGAAGACACAGTTATTAGGTGTAAAACACTAACATGCGGTCAATATGCAATAGGTACAGACCATACAGGGCGGGTTAAACGATTTGCAAGACTGTTAAAAATGACTGTATCTGAAATGGTAGACATGTTTACACTGGATAATTGCCCACCTAATGTTAAATCAGCATACGAAAATAAGAGATATAATGATTACCATGACGTTTATCATCTTATAATTAAGAATAAGGACATGGTTAAAGGTAAGTTAGATAAATGGTCTAAGGAATATTCATCTTATTACTGGTGTGCAGGACTAGAAGATGGTGAGTTCTTAGATGTGGGTGGCTATGATGAATTTCCTGTTATGTGTGCTAGGTGGGACACTGTAGGTAGTGACATATATGGTTATGGTCCAGGAGGGTATTCGCTTGGTGATGCTAAAGCAGTGCAGGTAGTTGATGAAGATGTGCACATTGCCATTAAAAAAGGAATTGATCCTCCCATGGTAGCACCTGCTGATGTTATGATGGCGGGTGGAGTAAACACTATGCCTAATGGTATAACATATTATCAACGTGAAATGGGAGATAGTGCAGTTAGACCTGCAAGTCAAGTACAGTTAAACATCGATGATGCTATGTCATTAGTTCAACGCAAAGAACAAACAGTTGATAAACATTTCTTTGTTGATTTGTTTAGAATGTTAGAGGGTATTGACAATGGAAATATCACAGCAAGGGAGATTATCGAGAGAGTTCAGGAGAAAATGTCTTTGATAGGCCCTGCATTAGACAACCTTCAATCAGAGTTCCTATCCAATGTAGTTGATCGCATATTCGGAATAATGCAACGTGCTGGAATATTACCGGTGCCAGACGAGTCTGTAATGGAAGTAATATCAGAACAAACTATTAAGGTTGAATATGTGAGTGTAATGGCACAGGCTCAAAAGATGAGTGGTATCAACGCTTTAGAACAGTTATCTAGTTTTGTTGGTAATTTAGCACAATTATTCCCACAGGCAGCAGATAAGTTTGATGCCGATGAAGCAATTGACAACATGGCTAATATGCTTGGAACAGATGCAGGAGTGGTAGTATCTAACGACAAGGTGGCACAAAAACGTCAAGCAGCACAACAAGCACAACAAGCACAACAGGCAATGGCAATGGCACAACAAGGAGCAGGAGTAGCAAAAGATTTATCACAAGCGCAAACAGGGCAAGGAAGCGCACTTGATGCACTTATGCCGGGATTGGGGGCAATGCAACAATGACAGATGAACAACTAAAACAATTAGTATCCAACGAGTTAAACACACAAAACCTAAAAGATTTAAAAGAAATACTTAAAACTGAGCATGGCAGAAGGTTTTTCTACAAGCTATGTGTTGATTGTGGCAAGGATTTAACATCATTTACAAGGGATTCACGCACATATTTTAACGAAGGTACAAGAAATGTGGCACTAATGCTAGAAGCAAACGCCAAAAGATTAGGACTAGAAGGACTTGACCTCATGCACAAGGCAGAAAGAGAGTACATAATTTACCAAGATAATGTTACAATTGAAATAAAATGTAAAAATAAGGGGTAATTAAATGAGAATATTACATGGATTGCCTAAAATGACTGTAACATTAGCAAGTAATGAACTAACTAAAATAGACTTTTTAAACGTTAACGGCGTAAACGTAATAAATTATGGTAAAGGGAATGTATATATCTGCGAAGGCTGTGAAGAACCAAACATAAAACAGGATATAAATGGTGTTACTAATGCAGTATTATTAATACCAGGTGCAAGCAATAACTTATTAGTTGGCGGGGTAACTGGATCGGTAGTTACGCAAACTATTTGGTTATATGCATTAAGCCAAAGCATGATTTCATTGCAAGTTGTATGCTACGAGAAATCAAGAATAATGTATGGTGGTACTGGAATAGTAGATGAACCATTGCCGCCTAAACCAATAGTATATAAGTTACTTGATGGTGAGATTCCAATGGGAAACAACGGTGAAATAGTAGGCAGTGGAATGATTATTGACGGAGTTGATGTTGATTTTAATCATCTTGGAATTGTTGGATTTGCCGAACACAGCATAAGATTTGGAAATACAGTTACATTTAGTAGTGACGGAACTGGAATGGTAGTTAAACATATCGCTAATAAGCAAAGTGGAGCACTTGCAATGTCTTTCTATGATGACAAAGGAAGTGATAATAAACTATATTTCCCTCACTACAAAAAAAGACAACTGATGGACTTGCAAGTTGATTCGTTTGATATGTCGATAAAAACACCATATTCTTTCACAGCTGAATCAGATGTTACAGTATACGGTTATAACATTAGACTTGATTCTCCTGCTGGTGACGATAGGGATAATGCTAGATACTCAATTAAACTAGGAAATTGTAATGAGTATGAAAAAAATGAACAAGTAACATTGGCAGAAAGTTGTTATGAATCTGATTGGTTTAAAAACAAAGGTGAGCCGATTGAACATGGACATGATGTTATTACCAAAGTAGAGTTGAATAATGGATTCTTGCTAGAAAAAGGAAAATGCTATACTTTATATGCTGAAAACTATGACATGTTTAGCAAAGAGAGAACTAATATTAATGTGCTTGGAGACTCAAATACTGGTGTTCCGTGGTCACAAAGAGACTGCCAACCGTGTGAGATAAAGCCAATTATTGAAGGTTGTCATTATGTTACAGGTCAAGACATGGACGCTATTGGTCGTAAGTGGATGGAAAATATGGATTATGATCCACCTAGAACTACAGTATTTAACACTGATATTATGTGTTACTGCAACTTGATTGCCAATAGAAAAGTAAAACCTTTCTTTACTTGGTATGCCGTTATGCCACCCACTGTATTATCGTACGATGAAGTTGGCGGAGATGATTTTAGATTTTTAATGTCACTTGCAGAGGACAGTGCTGATGTTAAGTGGGCTGGTTATAACTATGCGTATCGTGACGATTTATATTGTTGGATTCCTAAAAACTTTAGAACCATAGATACTGAAAGTATTGAATTAGGTAATTTAAGAATAACTCCACCTAATACCCAGTCAAATACTTTGTTTTTGAATAGTAATGGTGGTTGGTCGGAACCTCCTTATCCTACACCTCCTAAAGATACCTCTACTGTTGAAACTGTAATGGTTAACACTTCCTTGTTATATCAATCTAACGGTAACTACTATGTAGCCTCTGTAAATAACGAAAGGCAAACGTGGGAGTACTGTGTGGGTTTTACAGTTATGTGTCATGATACCTCAGGAAAGCCTCCTAATGATAATAAATGGAGAAACATGGTTATGTATGAATGGGATTCTGCTAGTCAAGTAATTGCAGGCAGGGCGAACAGTGGTGATAACACATGGATAAAGGATAAGATGCCTTGTAGAATGTTCATTACATACGCTAAGAAAGAAGACCCTACACCTGATTTAAACTTGATTGTAGGAACAGTTTCAACAACACAAGCTAGTGATGATGCTGTGTGTTCTTTTCATGATACTGATGATATCTTCAAGAACCATTACAGTACAGATAGACTCCTAACTAAGGTGTGGTATTATAAGTTAGTCGCTGAGAATGCTAATACAGGTACAAGACAGTTAACAATTTCTGCAACTAATGATTATGGAGCATTTACTTTTGAAGCAGGTAGTACTATCAAAGTCCATACAAGCAAGTCAAGTATATTTGTGGGAGATACATTATATTTAAGAGCACAATGGGTAAAATCTCTTAGTTCGGAACAGCCGTTAATGCGGAGTATGAGTATGTCTGTACAGGAAGAACCTGTAAAACTAGGTATGATAGACACTGCAATACAGTCAGTTAAAAACTTTTTATCATAACAAATAAATATTTATACACATATTATGTATAAATGGTATAATGTGTGTATAAATTATTTTAAAAGGAGTGGATATTAGTTGTATTTCTTATTTAATACTAGAAATATTAAGAAATAAGGAGTGTGATCACCATGGGAAACCGTGGTCAATAATATTTAAGGAGTTGCTAACATGGAAGAAGAAACAGTCGATACGTCTGCACAAGATACAACTGGCACAGATGTAACGACCGAAACAAATACAGAAATAACAAATGATTCTACGGAAACAAAAGTTGAAGAAACAAAACAATCAGCACCAGAAGAGTATGCAGACTTTACAGCACCGGAAGGCATGGTATTTGATAAAGAATCTGCCGGTGATTTTATGGGTATTGCCAAAGATTTAGGACTAACACAAGACGGTGCTCAAAAACTGATTGATTTATATGGTACTAAACTACTTGGACAGCAAGAAGCACAACGTAAGCAATCAGAAGATTGGGCAACTGAATCTACTAAATCTTTTAAACCTGCTGAAATTGAATTAGCTAATAAAACTCTTAGTAAGTTTGGCAGTCCTGAGTTAATCGAGGTATTGAAATCCACAGGCCTTGGTAATCACAAACAAATGATTGCACTGTTTAAAAATATTGGTAGTCAGATATCAGAGGGTCAATTCGTTGATGGCGGTACAAAATATACACCTAAGTCAGCAGCAGATGTACTATATCCTAGTATGAATACATAAAAAAACGGAGGTATTATAAATGGCGACTATTGGAACAGCAGTAACACTGCAAGATATGGCAAAACGCCTAGATGCAAATGGAAAGGTAGATAAAATTGTTGAGGTATTAACTCAAACTAATGAAATTTTAGATGATATGTTATGGATTGAGGGCAATCTACCTACTGGTCATAAAACAACCATTAGAGCAGGTTTACCAACTGTAGCATGGAGACTATTAAATTATGGTGTTCCTAATAGTAAATCTGAAACAACTCAAATTACTGACACTTGCGGAATGCTTGAAGCTTATGCGGAAGTTGATAAAGTTTTAGCTGACTTAAACGGCAATGCTAGCGAGTTTAGACTTGGCGAAGATAGAGCATATTTAGAATCCATGAATCAAACCATGGGACAATCATTAATTTATGGTGATACTAGTGCTAATCCTGAAAGATTCGTAGGATTGCAACCTAGATTCTCGTCGTTATCTGCACCGAGTGGGGCTAATATCCTAGATGGTGGTGGCTCTACTGGACTAACATCTATTTATTTAGTATGTTGGGGCGACCTTACTGCACATGGTATTTTCCCTAAAGGTTCTAAGGCTGGTTTTCAACATCAAGACCTTGGTGAACAAACATTATTTGATGTAAACGGCAATAAATATCAAGGTTACCGCACTCATTATAAGTGGGATTGTGGTTTTACCGTAAGGGATTGGAGATATGTGGTTCGTATTGCTAATATCGATACTGCTGCATTAACTAAAAACGCTAGTGCTGGTGCTGACTTGATTGACCTTATGACACAAGCAATTGAATTACTTCCTAATCAAGCAATGGGTAAACCTGTATTCTATGTAAACCAAAAGGTTCGTTCTTTCTTACGTAGACAGATTGTTAACAAAACAAACTATCAATTAACAATGGATGAAATAGCTGGCAGAAAAGTAGTAGCATTTGATGGTATTCCAGTAAGACGTGTAGACCAAATTATCAATGCTGAAACAAAGGTGGTATAAGATATGATTATTGATAAAGCATTACAATTAGATTTAGCCAATCCTATTACGGTAACTGCTGCAAGTGTTAATGTTATTGACCAAGGCGCAGCAGGAAATGCAATTGGTAATGAATTGTATATGACGGCAAGAGTAGGCACGGCATTTACTGCAGCAGGGGCAGGAACATTGAACATCCAATTGCAAACGTCTGTCGACTTAGCGTTCACAACTCCAATAGTATTGTATGATAGCGGGCCGATTGCTAAGACAGCATTAGCCGCAAATACAGAAGTAGTAAAAGTATTAATTCCCCCAGGGTCAAAACGTTATATCCGTGCTTACTACATCGTAGGAACTGGACCAATGACAGCAGGAACAATAGACATTAACTTCTCTATTGATGTGCAAATTAAATAAAAGATAAATAGGGCGGGATTAATTTCCTGCCTTATTTTTATAATTAGGAGGAAGTTATGGCAAGCGTAATAGATATTTGTAATTTGGCATTAGCACATATAGGGCAAGGTAGCATTAACTCACTGGATGAAAGAAGCGCACAGGCAGAGCAGTGTAACCTATTCTACCCATATACACGAGATTCTCTATTGAGACAATTTCCGTGGAACTTTGCTACTAAAAGCATTATGTTGGCGCAGGTGGTATCTGATATTAAAGAATGGTCATACGTGTATTCATATCCACCAGAGTGTTTACATATCAGACGAATATACAATGGAACTAACTCAAACCAAGAAATACAAAACGAATATGAAGTGCTAACAAGTGGAATTGATAAGTATATTGGTTGTGACATTGAAAATGCATATGCAAAATGTACTATTAATATAGTTGATCCTATGTTGTATGATCCGTTGTTTATTGATGTATTGGCGTATAAGTTGGCACTTGATTTGATCATGCCATTAACCAATAGTGCAACTAGAACGCAAGAAATAACACAGAAATATCAGTATGCTTTATCCATTGCAATGCTTCATGGGGCAGTAGAGGGAGCGCAAAAAAGATCAGATAACAATAAAGTACGATCAGATAGAGCGTATATCAACGCTAGGAGGTAAAAACATGGCAACTAATCCAATGCATGTAATGCAAAATAGTTTTAGTGGTGGAGAAGTTAGCCCCATTATGGATGCAAGGCAAGACTTAGCAAAGTATGCAAGTAGTTTAAAAACGATGAAAAACTTTTACGCATTGGCTCATGGCGCAGCAGTAAATAGAGCAGGCACTAAATTTATAGCAGAATCTAAAAAAAGTGCAAAGAAAAGCAGACTAATACCATTTCAAAGGTCTTCAACAAAAACATATATGTTAGAATTTGGTGATCTATACATTAGATTCTATGCAAATGGATCGCAAATAAAGGTAATGGGAACGCCGTATGAAGTAGTCAGCCCATATTTAGATACTGAATTACCCATGATTAAATTTGCACAATCTGCAGATGTATTGTATTTAGTACATCCTAATCATACACCAATGGTTTTATCTTGCTTTGCTGATGATAATTGGACATTAACAACATTTAATTACCACGATGGACCATTTGCAAATGTTAATTTAGTAGATACAACAAAAATAACACCATCCGCAACAACTGGTACAGTGACGTTGACCTCTACAGCTTCAATATTTAACTCATTAGAAATAGGATCTTTAATGAAAATAGAACAAGATATTGAAGATCAGTCTATTTCAGCTTCATTATCTTCTGCAACAACTACTGGATCAGTAAGAGGGCAAGGAACATGGAATTTAATTACTCACGGAATATGGAAAGGAACTTTATATGTTCAAAAATCAGAAGACAATGGCACAACATGGACTAAATTAAGAACTTATAGTTCGGTCGATGACTATAATCCAATAGCAAGCGGAACAGAAAATGAATCTATTATATTAATTAGGGCATTTATGGGAGTATATACAAGCGGAACATGCAACGTTACATTAAGTTTTGACCCATATACAAGTAAAGGCATAGCTAAAATAACAGCAGTAACAAGCGGTACAAGCGCAACAGCAACAGTACTTAAAGAATTAGGTTCTACTTCTGCAACTAATTTGTTTTATAGAGGGGCATGGTCAGGATTAAATGGTTTTCCTTGCGCGGTGGTATTTTTTCAGAATAGATTATGGTTTGGTGGCACCGCAAATCAACCACAGACGTTATGGGGATCACAAAGTGGTGATTATACTAACTTTGGTATATCGTATCCCATGGTTGATTCTGATAGCATTACAACACCATTAGTTGCCGAACAGGTTAATATTATTCAGAACCTAAAATCATTAGATAAGATAATTGCATTCACCACTGGCGGTAACTGGAAAATAGGAAGTGGCGGTGATGCTGCAATTACACCTAGTTCGCAGTCAGCAGTACAACAAGGTTATTACGGTGCATCAAACTTAACGCCATTAACCGTAGGTAATAAGATGGTTTATTCAGAAGCAAAAGGATCATCAATAAGAGACATTGGTTACGATTACAATTCTGACTCATATACTGGTAATGAATTAACAATACTTGCAGAACACCTATTTAAAGGCAGAAAGGTAATTGATTGGGCCTACGCACAAGAACCAAATGGAATTATATGGTGCGTTTGTGATGATGGAACATTGCTAGGGTTTACTTACTTAAAGGAGCAAGATGTATGGGGATGGTCTAAACATGTAACAGACGGCAAATTTGAAGGTGTAGGAAGCATTGCAGGAGTAGATCGTGACGAAGTATGGTTTATTGTAAATAGAACAATTGATGGAGTTGCTAAAAGATATGTGGAGCAACTTGCAAAGCGTGAACCAACTACTTATTATTCAGTAGATGATGATGGAGAAACATATTCATATATAAAATCAGAAGAATCTTATTTTGTTGATTGTGGTATTACTTATAGTGGAGTTGCTACCAATACAATAACAGGATTATCACATCTTGAAGGAAAAACAGTATCTATTTTAGCTGATGGAAATGTGCATAAGCAATTAGTAGTAAATGGTGGTATAATTACATTAGATTTTATGGCTACTTTAGTACATATTGGATTGCCGTATACTTCTGATATTCAAACATTAAATGTTGACTTCCCCCTAAAAGACGGGACATTACAAACAAGAAATAAGCGTATAATGCAAGCGACATTAAGAATGGAAGATTCACGTAATGCATTCATTGGAATTGATTTTAAAAAGATGTATGAACTAAAGGTCAGAGAAAAAGAAAATTGGGATGAACCAGTAAGAGTATTTAGTGGAGATAAGGATATAACAATTAATGCTCCATCAAATAGAGAAGGAAGGGTGTGCATCAGGATGAGTGACCCGCTACCAATTACATTACTTGCACTGATTACACATGTAACAGTTGATGGATAAATTATGGAGGTATTATTATGTGTGTTGATAAAAAAACAATAGAAAATTCTAGTTATGAAAATATTCCAGCAGGTCAACCTAATGTTAATTATAGTGATATTGTGGAGAAAGGAAATATTGATTTATCAAAAAGACCAATTGTTAAAAATAAAGATGGGTCCATTAGTACTGTTAGATCTATGAGTTTCAGCGATGACGGAAAAACAGAAATATTAATTCCAACTGTTAGCGATGATGGTAAAATAATGTCTGATAAAGAAGCAGTAGACTTATACTATAAAACAGGTAAACATTTAGGAAAGTTTAGTAATCCAGAAAGCGCGAATAAATATGCTGAATCTTTGCATACCGCACAAGAAAAGTTTTATTTAAAAGATAATAAAAATGAATAGCAGAATAGCAACAATAGAAGATATTGAGTATGTTGCTACTAAAATGCGCACAGAAGACGTAGGCGAGATTTTATCAATTGCTAATGTAAATGTATTAGTGGCATTAAAGGAATCGTTCTACGCTTCATGTGAGTGCATAGTTGGAATGGATGATGGTAAAGTGTTCTGTGTTGTTGGGTTAATACCTGACAGCACAGGCGTTACATTATGGATGCTATTTACAAATGAAGTAACATCATTGCCAATATCATTTTTTAAACTAAGTAAAAAACTAGTTAAACAATGGTTAGATAAATATGGATACTTGCATAATTATACGCAAAAAGGTAATATTTTTATATTAAAGTGGCTTAAACTGCTAGATTTTAACATAGAACCTGTATCTTTATTAGGTATAAAACAAATTGAAGTACATAACTTTTGGAAAAGGAAGTGAAAATATGTGTGTAGGACCAGAATTACTTTCAGGATTAGGCGCAGCATTTGGTGCTGTATCAAGCATTTCACAGGGACAAGCACAATCAGATGCGTATTCCGCACAAGCAAAGGCAGCAGAGCAAAATGCTGCAACCGCAAGTAAGCAGGCAGAAATTTCAGCACAAGCAGGAGCACAAGAGGAGCAACGAGTTAGAAATAGAACAGCACAAATAGCAGGTCAACAGAAAGTAGGATTATCTGCTAGTGGTTTAGATATAGCCACAGGATCACCATTGGACATACTGACAGAAACTAGCACACAAGGTAATATTGATGCACTGGCAACACGTAGAAACGCAGCACAACAAACATGGGGATATCAAGCAGAACAAACCAATTATCAAAACCAAGCAAGTTCGGCTAGAGCATCCGCAAGCAATGCACAAACAGCAGGGTATATGGGAGCCGTAGGATCATTGCTTACTGGTGCAACTAAGCAACAAGAAATGTACAGCAAGCGCAAAAAGGTGGGATTTAAATAATGGCTACCGTTCAGAGATATACACCAGTTTCGCAAGCACAACAGTTGCCTGGAGTAATGGCAAGTTCATCCGCTAGCCCAACAGCATACGGAGCAGGAACAGCACAAGCATTAGGTGGAATAGGTGAATCATTACAATATGCCGGAAAAGAATTAAACGATCAGCAAGTCCAACAACAACATGAAGATAACTTATCAGCAGTGCAAACAGCATTGGCAAGCAGCGCAAAAGAGATAAGCGATTTGCATTATAATGCTGATACTGGATTACTACACACACAAGGCATAAATTCAAAAGGTATTACTGCAACTTCTAAAAAATTAAGTGATGAAATTATTGAAAAAAAATCTAAAATGTTTACTAATGATGTACAGAAAAATTCATTTATGAAAGCTATTGAACCACAATTACAATCGTTTCAAAATACAACTATGAACCATGAGTCGCAACAAACTAAAGTTGCAGCTATACAGTCGTCTGATTCGGTAGCTGCAAATAACTTAGATATAGCATCAACCGCGTATAATAATTTTGAAGTAGCTGATAATGCTATAAGAATGGGTATTAAAAGCCAAACAACTAAGGGAATGATATTAGGATTACCTAACGAAACAATTAACGAAAACATTAAGAAATATAGTGACGGTGTATTAGCTGGTATGGTTAAAACCGCATTAGATCAAAATGATATTAATGGAGCGCGCGGAGCAGTCATCCGATACGGTGACAAAGTGGATCAAAAATCAATTAACATTTTTAACGAATCAATTAATAAAAAAGCATTGCCAATTAAGTCTAAACAAATAACAGATTCATTGGTAGGTAAATATGGACTAAATGAGCAACCAGCAATGGCGGAGTTGGAAAAAGCATTTGGTAAAGATCCTAACTTTAAAAGTTATTCTGCTGATTTACAGGCAAAATTTGTTGATTTACGAAGATATGATAACGAAAATAAAAAGAAAACAGAAGAAGCAACATTAACACAAATGTGGAGTGCTAATACATTAGAAGAATCTAAAAAAATTATAAATAATTCAAATGTTACAATGGCTCAAAAAATTACATTATTAGAACGAGCCACAGCAAAATTTAAGGCACTTGAAAAGCCTACCCCAGATCAAACATTTTGGCATAATTTTGAAAGGGAATCATTAAAAGGACATTTAGAAAATATTGCATTATATGAAAAGAAAATTAAAGATGTTGGGGAAATAACAGACGAACAACAAAAAAGTTTTAATAAATCATCTGCAATGTTAACAGATTATTGGGTTTTCACTAGTGGTGGAGGTTTTAATCCTAACGCTAAACCTAAGGAAGTGTTAACAATGGATGAATACAAACATTTAAAATATGATAAGCATTGGTCAGATGCAGACATACAGGAGAAATATCTAACAGAAGGAAGTGAGTAAGTGGGTAACATATCAGATGATTTAGCGGAATATAGAGCAAATAGACCAAAACCTACACCTCCACCAGAAGAAAAAGGTCTTTTTACTAGAGCATTTGAAGATGTTAGGGATACGGTTAAAAACTGGGGTATTGGTGCAATTCAAGGTGCTAAAGAAGTGCAAACAGCACAAGATCAATTATATGGTGGTCCAGGTACTTCTGCGCAAACAACACCAGAACAACAAAAAGCAAATGTAGAATATGCAGGTAAGGCAACATCTGACTTTATGGATCAAACAGTTAAGCCAGTGGCATTGCCATTATCTTTGGTTAGTAAGACAGCAGGTATAGCATCATTACCGTTTATGGCAACTGATATTAAAAACATATATCAAGAAGGAAATGTAGAGCAAGCAAAATTAAGAACAATGGCTAATGTTGATGAATATGGAAATGCAACTCCAAAAGAAGGTTTTTCACAAGAGGAAGTCAATGCCCAAAAACAAATTGCAGATGGAAAAATGAATGGTGTTCAAAAAGTAATACGCGATTTCACTGTCGGAGGTGCAATTGATTGGTATAATCAACCAGATTTACGACAACAGTTTTATAATAGACCAATATCCACAACAGGTAGCGGATTAATGTCAATAATTCCACCGCTATTAATGGGCAAAGGTGCAATTGAAGGTATAACTAAAATAAGAGAATCGCGACAAGCCGGTGTTACACCAGAAGGTACACCAATTATTGAGACTGTTCCGCATGTAAATGAACAAGGTGTAACGTTGCAAGATGAGTTAGCGTCGTATAGAGCAAACAAACAATCAGAACAGCAAGTAACTCCTGTAAAGAGAGAAACAACTACACAGCAAGCAAAACAATTAGAAATAAGTCCTGAAACATCTGATTATGTAGGGGTTGAAAATAATACAAAAGTAGCTGCCAATACGTTTGGAGAGGTATTAAGAAGCGAATTTGGAATAGAACCAGTTATTACCTCTGGCAAAAGAACACCAGAAGTCAATGCAGAATCAGGAGGATCTCCTACGTCACATCATTTAGACGGCAGGGCAATAGACTTAGGTGTTGGGATTATAACACCAGAACAACAGGCATTGATTAAACAAAAGGCTATTGATGCAGGATGGGGAGAAGTGCTATATCATGACACAGGAAGTGGATTACATTTACATTTAGCTGATTTTACTGGTGAGTTACCTAAAGCAACAGCATATGAACACCCTGCATTGACAGAAGCTAGTAGTTATAAAGATATAATTTTAGAAGCATCTCAAAAATATGGAGTATCACCAGAACTAATCGCAGCAGTAATGAAACAAGAAAGCAGTTTTAAATCAGATGCGGTTTCTCCAACTGGCGCAATTGGTTTAATGCAATTAATGCCAGATACTGCAGAGGGATTAGGTGTTAATCCTCACGATGTTCGCGGTAACGTTATGGGTGGAGCCAAATATTTAAAAGAGCAATTAGAAACATTTGGTGGAGATACAGAAAAGGCATTGGCAGCTTATAATGCAGGACCTAATGCAGTATTAAAATACAATGGCATTCCTCCATATAAAGAAACGCAAAATTATGTAAATAAAATTATGGAAAGTATTAAAAGATCACCAGAAAGTAAAGTTGTTTCAGATGTACAAAAAACAGAATTAACAGCAAGAGAAAAGTATCAACTTGAACAAGATAAGATTTCTGCAGAATCTGCTACTAAAGATTTAACAGACTTAGCAACTAAGCAACCATGGGAAATGACAAAAGATCAATATGATAATATTACCAAAGAAAAACCAGTAGCAGAATTAACAACAGAACAATTAAAAACACATGAACAAATTATAGAACAAGCTATTAAAGATGAAAAACTTGTGCCACAAGAAGTGTTAAAAGAATATCCTGCATTAGTTGAAAAATATCCAACTGAAACCACTGCTATTATTGCAAAGTTAAAAGAAGGAGAACAAGGATCACTTGGAAAATCAACTGTAATTCCTGCAGAAACAACTTATGAAAAACCAGTAACAAGAACTGAAATAATGAAAGACATTAATGCTTTAGTTCCTGCAAGAACAGGAAGATTAGGCGTTAAAACCTATGAGGGATTATATAAAACAGAAGCAGGAGTTGCAAGAACAAGAAACTATGGTGACTTTGACACAATGTCCCACGAAATAGGTCATCATGTAGATTCAAAACTAAAAATCACTGGTCACGATGCTGAATTAATAGGAACCGCTGATAAAATGTGGTCAGGAGCAAAAGAATACGACTCATATACACCAGAACAGCGCAGAGCAGAAGGAGTTGCAGAGTTTACTAGGCAATACCTAATCAATAAGCAAGAAGCATTAAATAATTTCCCTAGTTATGGCCCAGAATTTGTTGCTAAGTTATCCGCTGATAAAAAACTATTTAAGTCGGTAGAAAACATTGGTAATAAGATTCGAGCATGGTATGCACAACCATCTATTGCAAGGGCTCGTAGTGGATTATCATTTGGCTATGAACACGAAAATACAATTTTAAAACGTGCAGAGGAAGTCGGAGTTAAGTTTTACGAAAAAATGGTAGATGATAAGTTTGGATTAACTAGATTTGTAAAAGCGTTTGAAAAAGCAACTGGTACTAAATTAGGAACAAAAGATAATCCAGAAAAATTAGCAAGATTGGCAAACAATTCCGCAATGGCTAAAGCTGATATTATAGTAAATGAATTAAATCCTGTAATGGCTATTGAATTGTTAAACGTTCATTTTGGTGGTGCATTGGTTCACGATGTAACTTTTAGATCAATTATAGATAGAATCAGTAGTGAAGTAACAGACAAAAAATATCAAACATTCCTAAAAGAAGGAAACTTTAAAAATTGGAATGAAGCATTTGACACTTATTTAGTTGCAAAACGCCAAACAGAAATACAAAAAACTAAAGAAAAATATGTAGGTTCAATGAGTAAGGAAGATGCTGCAATTGTTTTAAAAGATTCACCTAAGGAATTTGAAGATATTGCACAAGACTTTTATAATTACAATGATAACATTATGAGAATGAGAGTTGCAGAAGGATTAACCAGTGCAACAGAATATGCAGAAATGAAAAAAAATAATCAAAACTATGCACATATGTCTAGAGATTTCGAGGACACAGTGTCAAAAGTAAAAGGCAAGGGAAAAGGAGAAGGATTTGGTAACATTTCAGATAAGCAACAAAAGCTAACTGAATACGGATCAGCTAGATCGGTTATTAGTCCCCTTGAATCAGCTATAATCGACACATATTCGACGTTAAATGTTATTGAAAGGAATAGGGTAGCCCAAGCGTTTGTTAAATTATCAGACGTTAACGGAGCAGGACGTTTTGTTGAAAAAGTACCAGGCGATGCAGATGCTAAAAATAGCATATTTACAGTAATGACAGGTGGTAAAAAACAGGCATACGCCACAGAACCAGAATACTACAGAGCAATTATGTCAGTGAGTGAATCAAGTAGTAATGCAATGGTAAAGCTAATGTCATATCAAGCAAAATGGTTGCGTACAGGGGCAATTTTAAGTCCAGAGTTCTTTATTAAGAATCCGATTAAAGATACATTAGAAGCATATGTATATTCAAAACATGGATTTGTTCCCGTTGTTGATACTGTACGAGGTGTATTTGCAATGTTTGGTAATGAAAAAATGTACAATGAGTACAAATCAAGCGGTGCAATAATGTCGTCATACCTAAACTCCGATAGACAAGCTATGAATACAAAAATACAAGATGCTATGAAAGGTAAGTCATTTGAAAATCCAATTGAATCTATTAAAACTATGGGAAAAACAGCAATTATAGAACCATCAAAATTACCTAAAGAAGCGTTTAGATCATTACTAGGAGGATTACAATGGTTAACCGACATGTCAGAGACAGGCACAAGACTAGGCGAATACATGAAAGCAAAAAAAGCAGGTAAATCAATCGAAGAAGCTGCATTAGCTGCGCAAGAAATTACACTTAACTTTTCACGTCATGGATCAGAAGGTCAAGTCATTAATCAAATGATACCGTTCTTCAATGCTGCAATCCAAGGTACTGATAAAATGGCCCGCGAATTTTACAAAGACCCTAAAGGAGTTAGTAAAAAAATAACTATGGCCTTGGTATTGCCAACTGTCGTTATTACTTTACTAGGATTAAACGACAAAGATATTCAAGAACTTCCTGATTATGAAAAAGATACTTTTTGGATTATTAGAACTGGCGATAAATTATTAAGAATACCAAAGCCACTAGGACTTAATACGTTTGCCAATACTACCGAAGAAGCAATTAGACACATGTATAATGTTAATCCTAGAAGCATACAAAAGTTTTTGCAAAATACTGGTGGTAGTTTTGTTCCTAACTTAATTCCTACTACAGCCTTAACGGTTGGAGAATGGGTTAGTGGCTACTCTGTATTCAAAGAGAAACAAATTGTACCGCAATCATTGAAAAATACAACACCAAGCAAGCAATTTAACTCTTACACATCCGAAACAGCTAAATTAATAGGAGATAAAACAAATAAATCTCCAATGTTAATTGATAATGCAATTTCCAATATAGGTGGCGGTCTTGCAGGGTTTATGGTATTAGGTGCTGATAAAATGATTAATGAAATATCTGGTACTAAAAATGAATTACCTACAAAACAATTTACAGAACAACCAGTAATTAAAACATTATTTAGTAAAAATGCAGGTAAACTATCACAAAGTACAGAACAATTTTATGACAAAATGAAAACATTAGAACAGGAACACGATGAAACTGGTAAGAAAGGAGTAGTTGCAGGGGAATTAAGAAAATATAGAACGGCAAATGAAAAACTACAAGATAATTACAAGAAGGTTAAATTAGTTTTAGCAGATACAAAACTAGATGCTGATACTAAGAGATCTAAAATTGATGAATTACAAATAAAACATAATGCTATAATTTTAAAAGCATTAGGCAAATAAAAAGAGAGCGTTAATTCGCTCTCTAATTTTCATCCATTTCAATACTACACCATATAGTAGCTATATAAAATACCGCTGTTGCCATTATCGCTCCAAATAAAGGGCCAACCTTTCCCCATGGCATTATTAATACTGTTATTATACTGCATAGCAATCCTACTAAACAACTCACCTAAAATCACCCCCCTTTTTTTATTTAAACTATACTACATTTTATCCCAATTAAATAAGTTTTTACGAGTATTTACAATAATATTACATCTTCTATCAATTAAATCAATCACATTAGTTCGCTTGTCTAACGGCAAATCTTCCCAAGTGTCAATTGCCAATAAAGTAAATACATATTCTTTAACGTCTTCTACTTCCGATTTTGTACATTCTTCGCCGAGCTTTGATTTTATACGCTTGTTAAAGTTGATCTTTGCCGAATGTGGAAACCTGTAATATTGTTTTACTTCGTCTAATGTGGTATTTAATTCTTTAATTTTACTATTAACTTCATTTTCATAAATAACTGTTAATTTCTTTTCCATACTATTAAACGCTTTGATATACTTCATCTTCCATTCGGTAGCATTTTTACCAGTGAAACCCATTGCAAGCAATGTAAATCCGTCTCTGTTTATAATATATTCTGGGTTTACTTTTCCGTTTGAAGCTACGTAACTCCTTGTTTCAAATAGGGTCGAAAATTCGACCGTACTAATTTGAGTTTCTAATACCCTTATTGATTCCATTATGTGCTTATGCTCTTTACCAAAATTTTTAGCAATTTTCCTACTGCTAGTTACCGCTTTGTTATTATTTCCTATTGTTAATAATTCATTCATATTATTTACCTTCTTTCTTAATTAATCTAGCAATATACCGTCTAATTTCATCGCTTGGAGTTGTAACGGTTTCGTCACACCATTTTTTAAATTCTTTTTTTAGTTCTTTTGGTAATCTTATTTCCATCCTGTCTGTTGTTTGCATTTATTATCACCTCTCATTCGTTATTATATCGTACTCGGTACGTATTGTCAAATAAATTTACATGTATAATTCATTGATTATACTGTATAATTATAAATAAACAAGGAGGAATATACATGACAGTTACAAATAGTTCCAATAAAATAACATATATAGGAAACTCATTAACCAAACAATTCCCATTTACATTTAAAATATTCAAATCTAGCGACCTGCAAATTATTTTAACAGATATAGAAACAGGAATTGACACGTTATTAACATCTAATTACTCTGTAAACGTATCAAGTGGATATGTTATATATCCAATAACTGGATCAGCTATTGCTTCAACTACAAAAATAACTATTTTTAGACAAGTACCAATTACGCAAGAGGTTACACTACCAAATCAAGGGGCGTACTTTGCAAAAACAGTTGAAGGATCATTGGATAAGTCAACTATTATTGACCAACAATTACATGATGAATTAAGCAGGACATTAAAATTCTCGGTTACTTCCGAAGATTCAGTAAGTAAAGTGCTACCAAATCCAGTAGCAGGTTATGTACTAGGGTGGAATGAAGACGGAACAGCACTAGAAAATACTATTAAGTTTGGTACTATTGATAGTAAATCTATTGATGGTGGAAATTCTAGAAGCGTTTATTTAGACAAGCAAAAGTATGATGGAGGGGGAGCCAATGGGTAATATAATGCAACAAAGGAGAGACATAGAAGCGGAATGGGCTAGTGCTAATCCTATTCTAGCTGATGGACAAATCGGATATGTAACAGATACTGTTCCTTGGAAACAAAAAATAGGCAATGGAATTACTAGATGGAATGATATGGGATATTATGAAGGATATATTCACCCATTAACCCATCCACCAAGCATTATATCGCAGGATTTAAATAACAGGTTTGTAACTGATTTTGAAAAGACAAGGTGGAATAGTCAAATTAATAGTGTTAAGAATTATGGTGCAATTGGTGACAATATAGCAGACGATACAAGTGCTATTCAAGCAGCATTAAATGCAGGAGGTGCAATATATTTCCCAGATGGTATATATAGGGTAACATCTACGTTGAATATCTCTGTAAACAGCACTACGCTTGTCGGTGGGCAATCATGGTCACAATCAACAATGATATACAAAACTAATGCAGGTGATATGTTTAATGTTACTGCAAATTACTTTGCTAGTTTTGTTGGAATTGCATTAAAACATGGTGGAACTTCTGGTAAAATTATGAATTTCCAAAATGGATTAGGGCATAAAGTTGTTGAATGTTATTTTGAAAACTTAACAAGTAATTCTTCTGATATAATAGAAATAAATTCTTCAAATACATTTATAGAAGATTGCTATATGACAAATACTAATGCTAGTGCGTATTGCGTACACGTACGCAGAACAACAGCTGGAATATTAATAAATTCTGGTGTAAGACGTACATATATGGGAGGAATCGGACAAGGTGTAAAGGTTGCTTCTTCTGTTGTAGGTGCAAGAGCAGAAGGAATATGGTTATTAGATAGCACTTTAATAACCACTGGATCGTACCAAGTTAATGTTCAAGATGTATTATTTATTAATATTTCTAATAATATGTTAGATCAATGCGGAAGTTCTTGTATTTATTTAAATGGTGGAATAACTGGTGTTCAGCAAGCTGTAATCAATGGTAATTATATAGCTGCTGCAACTGGTGGAAGTACAGGCGTAGGTATCTATGCAGGGTCAACGCCAACTGCGATAAACGACATAGTTATTTCTAATAATAAGATAGGGTACAGTGGATACGGAATAAATTTAGGTAGTTGGGTTGATAACGTAACAGAAGATAATAACAGTTTTACCAATATAACAAACTGCGATTGTTTGTATAATCAAACTAAAAACGTATCAATAACAAATGGTAAGCATATTAACAGTAATATTTGTTTAGCTTTAACTGACGGAGCAAGTGGTGGACCTTTCGTTATATCAAACAACAAATTAGTAGGAACTCTGTCAGTTACCGGAACAGATCGTTTGAATAAATTTAAATGGTCAAATAACACAGGATTAAAAACAGATGGATATGCCGTTGGAAATGTAGCTGTTTCCAGCGATGGTCAAAAGTCAGGTACTATTTCCCATGGATGCGTTTCTACTCCATCTATCTGGAAATGCACTGTTACCGCTAGAACTAATAGCGGAATGTTTGATGTAATACCTAATCAAATATTAGCAGTAGATGCAACAAATATAACAATAAAATTCGGAGTATATTTCTTATCAGTTGCTGGTGATGTTCAATTTTCATGTAAAGTAGAAATTTAAAGGAGGTTTATTATGGCTGATATAATTCAGATGCGTGGTGATATAGAATCAAATTGGCAATCCGTTAACCCTATATTAGTACAAAGGGAATTAGCGTTCACTTTAGATACTACACCTATTAAAATGAAAATAGGAAATGGAGTTACTCCGTGGAATGGACTTACTTACTTTGCGGGATTAAATGGCTCTAATGGTGATAACGGAATTGGCATTGTTAGTGCTTCAATTGACCTCAGTGGTCATTTATTGATTACCTTAACGGATAGTACTATTATTGATGTTGGACTTGTTAAAGGGGCAAATGGAACCAATGGTGTTAGTATTACAGGTGCTAACATCGATGGATCTGGTCATTTAATATTAACATTTAGCGATTCATCCACTATCGATGCAGGTGTTGCAAAAGGTGCAGACGGTACAGGAATAGGAGATATGTTAAAAACAGTTTACGACACTAATGATGATGGAATTGTAAATCATGCAACATTGGCAGATACAATTGCTAATAATTCTGCGACTGACTTGGCAATTGGCAATAGGACTTTAACCGATGCAACGTTACTTTCGTCATATAGCGGAAACCTAACAACTCTTTTAACTGGCATTATTAGTTTACAAAAACTAGTTACTGGTAAATCAGATGCTAGAACTGCACCAGCTAAAAGTCTAGAATCATTAAATAACCAACAATGGATACAACAATTTATATTAGCAAATCCTACTACGGCAGGTCAAATAATCACAATACCGCTTTGTAGGAACGGAACAATGGCTACAACTGATTTTTATTGCATTGGTACACCAAGTACAGCAACAACTATTACGGTCAAACAAGGGGTAACTACAGTCGGTACGATATCGATATCAGCTAGTGGCAAAAGTACTTTAACCTATTCTGCAACGGTAACAGGTACAAGTGATGATCTATTTACTTATACGGTTAGCGGAGATGGATTATCAACTTGTCAAATTTTGTGCAATCAAAAGTGGGTGAATAGGTAATGATTACAACGTGGAATCCTGCAGACAAAAGCGCAGGAGTTATATTGTCTAATAATAGTTTAACAGCGCAGGTTTCCGCTGCTACAGGTGTAAGGGGGACAACTTCTCATTCTGCTGGTTCTTGGTGTTTTGATATTATACATAATGGAGGGACTGGAGCAGGTGGAAATGCCATGTTAATGGGTGTGGCAAATACGACATTAAATCTCAATCAAGATCAGGAAACTGATATTAATCAACGAAGCATAGCACCTTTTAATGGTTCTATATATCCAGGCAATTTAGCATATGGTACTATTTTTGTGACTGGTGATGTTATAGGCGTAGCTGTTGATTTAGATAAGAGAACCATTAAATTTAGCAAAAATGGCGTTTTCTTTGCAAACGGAGCTAATGCTTTTACGACATTGCCCAATGGGGCACTATTCCCCTTCTTGGGATACGCAAGTGGAGCGAATAACGGCATAGCAACACTAAACTGCAATCCAACTACAGTACCAAGTGGTTATACTGCATGGGATGGCGTAGCAAAAAATAAAAACCAAGCAATGGTAGGAGGGATATAATGGATAAATATTATTATCTATTTAATGAAGGTAAATTAATTCACACAGATGTTAATAACAAACCTGATGGATATATAACCTTTGGTGACGGTAATCCCATTGATTGGACAAAATATGAATATATTAACGGAGAATTAAAAGAAAAACAAATTATTGTTGAACAACCAATACAACAAGTGCAAGTACCAATAACGCAGGAAGAAATAAAACAACAACGTATTAATAATTTAGATGCAACATTGTCTATCAATAAAACAAAGTTAACTAACATGGTATCAGACGGAATCCTAACAGGTAACGATGCAGAAATTAGAACCGCCCGTGAAAGTTGGAATTACTTAATTGCTGATTATCCAAATAAGGTTTTTCAAATTAATGCAGGCAACGATCCTTTTGCAACTAGTAACGATGGATGGAATATATATTAATAGGAGGTAAGGATGGATAATGTTTTAGCAGAAAGAATATCGCGTAAGTTGGATGACCTATCAGTTGACGTGGCAACTATAAAAGTAAGATCGGAGGAAAGTGAAAAATTGCAACACGAGCCACGCATTAGGACATTAGAGACTATTTTGTCTACGCTTGCTAGTTCCGTTAGTTCACTTGTTGATGAGTTAAAGGATCGCAAAGATTCAAACCAGTATCTAATAACTACCTGTATATCGGCAGTTGCTATATTAATATCAATTTATAGCATGATGAAGCATTAGGGGGTTAAAATGTTAGTTAACAATAAAGTTAAAATAATAGTTAATTATATTTTAATAGTTGTAATTGTATTCGTATTTTGCGGATTATCATATTCGTACGGAGTTAAAAATACAACTATTAAAATGCATAGGCCTATATATGTTAAGTATGAAACAGTATCAAATACAAAAAACTTAGAAAAGATATTAATTAAAGCGGAAATACGACTGACAGAACAACAATTTATTGATCTTACTACTAATTTGAAAATTAAAGATAAATAAAAAGAACATAGTTGGTGGATTGAGAAAGAATAAAAAGCATGGCGTAATTGCCCCGCTTTTTTTCTATTTAACTACTGTCATTTCTCCAAAACTGTCAGACATTATGATTTCTTCTGCTATACTGCCGTAATTGGTTAGCAAACATCTTGCTCCTAAATTACCTTCTGTTATGTTTGGCATCTTACATATTTGTGTTAGGCTGTTCCCTGGTAATGAATTTTTGTTAATGTTTTTCTAGTTGAACTTTATAAAACCAATGTATTCCATTTTATCACCCCTTATTAATTATACTACTTTTTTTGTTATTAATTATATTAATAAAATATGTTGTGTTATGTTTTTATATGTGGTATTATAAGTTTATGAGGTGAACAAATGAAAACATACACAGTAAAGCAAGCAGCCGAAATACTTCACTACAACATTGCTTATTTGGCACAAAAGTTAAGTAGAGGCGAAATTGAAGCAACTAAAATTGGTGGCAAGTGGTTAATTAAAGAATCTACTATTTTAAAACTTTTAGAGGTGTAGTATGTCAGTAATAAGAGTTAGCAAGGATAAAAACAATCCATATTTAATAATGAATAAAGCGTGTTTAGATGATATTTCGTTATCTTGGAAAGCAAAAGGAATATTAACATATTTGCTAAGTTTGCCTGACGATTGGAAAGTTTATATTGAAGAATTATCAAAACATACAAAAGATGGAATAAAGTCAACCAATACAGGTATTAAAGAATTAATAACGGCAGGATACATTGAAAGAAAAATACTAAGAGAAGAAATCACCAACAGATTCGCAGGTTATGAGTATATCGTATCCGAAACGCCAAAAGCGGAAAACGGAAAAGCGGAAAACCGAAAAGGACATACTACTAAGTATTTACCTAAACTAAATAATAATGAACATAATAATAACTATAATGACAATGGTACCATTTTTGATAAAAAAGGTACTTCATGTATTGAACCATTAAAATTTAGATTTAAAATTAACGAGACTAGGAAATATTTTGCTGAATGTTACTTTGAAAAATACAATAAAAAGTACCATAGACATATAGCAGAACAGAACAAAGAAATAGATAACACATTGAATGATATTTTCATTGAATACAGTTTAGGTTTTGAAAATATGCAAGATATAATTGATAAGTATTTCAGTAGTGTTAATTGTGATCATAACCTAATGCACTTTATCAGTGACGGAATAATTAAAAATAGAATTTATGAGATAAGTTAGGAGGTAAATTAATAATGAAAATATTAAAACTATACAGAAATCAAGATAATCGTTATTATGTTATGTTTGACGAAATACCGGAACTTACTTATGAAAAAATAGGTAGTGATTATATTGGATCAGCAATTGACAACGATGGAAATATTATCTTTAGTGAACATTTGTATTATGAATCATTTGGGAATGCTTTTGCAGGTAGAGAATTAACTCTAAAAATGAAAGATGGAACAGAAACTAAAATTAAAAACCATTGGTTTACTTGTGGTAGTTATAAAAAACATGGCGAGTTTATTGGTGTTGGGTGTGGAACATTGGAATCGTTACAAAATTGTTACGTGTATTGTTCATACTCTATCAATAAAACAACTTTTGAAAAAATGTTAGCTGAATACTATCTAACAGATAAAGAATATGAGTATTACGATATTGAAAAATGGTGTAAATTACAGTATAGGTGGTACGATGCAATAATTGACGGAATTAAATATCCATACATGGTGAATAAACGTGGGGATTTTATACATAAGGATTCTAAAGAACGTATTTATCCAAGGAATAATATATGTAAAGTGAAATACTTCGATAAGATTAAAAAAAGTTTCGATATGTGCTTATTTAAATTAAGTTATAAAGAAAACGGAAGATTGATAAAAATTCAGAGAAAAATGATTGATGTTTTAAAAGAATCATTACCGCACAGCGAGAGTGAAATAAGAGTTAATTGTAAAATAAGTTAAGTACAATAAGGAAGGTGCAACCACGAATAAAGAATATAAGTGTATTAAAGGTATTTATCACACTTATAAAATTAAAGGTAAAAAACAAGCAAACGATAAATTTGAAATATTAAAAAACAAAGAAAAAGCAAAAGTAATGAATTTATATTTACTAACAATAACTGATGAATATGGAGATAATGAATATGATTCGTTTGTAATTTGTGCAGAAAATAAAAACAGTGCGTTGCAAATGGCTATTAAAGAAACACAAGGATAATTTAAAGTTCAAGAAATAAAAACAAACGAAGAGTGTATAATATTAGGTAGTTTTAATGCAAGTTGATACAAGCATATACACAAACAAATAAAACACATCACAAGATAAATATGGAAGCGTAGCAAGGCTTTAAAATAATAATAATGTGGTAAAAATAATGAAAATAGAAAAACAATTAATTGAAGAATTAAAAAACTTGCACAAACAGCAAATTTATTTAATAAATAATGGAGATTCGTTATTTTTATTTAAATACCAATATGTAAGGAGTAAAATAACATGAAAATAAAAGTAAAATTATCAATTGGGTACAGAGGAGCAGAACAAGAAGATTACATTGTAATAGAAGATGAAGAACTAGAATGGTTAACAGAAGAAGAAATTAACGAATATTGTTTAGAAAGAACACAAGAATGGTCCGAAGAATATATTAATGTTTCTTATATTAAACTTTAAACTTATTTTAAGTATTGATTAATTTCAATACTTTTTTCTTTATGCTATAATAAAACAAAGGAGGAATAACATGTTTAAAGAACTAATTAAAAACGTCCATATATCAGATTTAATATTTGCTTGTTTATGGTTGTATTGCTTTTTTAATAACGTCGACCACAAGTACGATCTTGACCGTCTGACAGCATTTTACGGAGTGGTAAGGTTATATGTATTTGCTGATAAAAGGGACGATAGCGTAAATAACAGCAAACAAGGCGAAAAATTATGATAGAATTTATATGTAAATATTGCGGAACAGTTTGGTATTCAGCAAGCGAATTAAATAATGTTTGTCCAGAGTATAGTAAATTTAGTAATGGGAGTGATGATTAATGACAGCAGATCAGTATTTAGAAATGATAACAGAAAAATCAAAAGAGGTATGTGGTAATTATGGGTTACCATATGCTTGTTGTGTTGCACAGGGGGCAATTGAAAGCGAATGGGGACGTTACGGAATAGGTAATGGCGGTTATAATATTTTTGGTCGCAAATGGGGTGGTGAAGGTGAATATGTGGAAGTTAAAACACAGGAAGATGATGGAACCGGAAACCTATATACCATCACAGCAAAATTCCAGTCTTATAATGATATTGGCGATGCTATAAACGATTGGTGTCATCTTATGATTTGGGGGCCATATAAAGAGTTTAGCGATCAATATAAGGAAGATCAAAACTTAGAATCATTCGTTAATGGAATTAGTGGTGTATATGCTACTGATATTTACTACGCTAGTAAAATTATGAATACTATTAGAGCATGTGATTTATAATGGATATTATAAAAAAAATAAAAGAAGGGGCTGCGAATGAAAAAACTAATATCATCTTTGTTATTTTGCTGCTTATTGGTATTGTCGTTGCATGGGATATGCGAAGCAACAGCAACGTATCAGTTGACAGAATCACAACTAACACAGTTAGAGAACAATATAAATCAGTTGGAGATCAACAACAACGAGCAGGAGAAGCAATTGCAGCAAGTAAATCAATTATTACAGAAATCAAACAATCAAATAACAATATCAGATCAACAAATAATGAAATTGAATCAACAATTAATGATAGCAGGGAACTCAATAGAACAAGCGGAGAAATCCTTAAAGATTGCAAACGAATATTGGGAGAAGCTAGAACAAGCGGAAAAATTTAAAATTAAAAAGTTAACATTTGAACGCGATATCATAGGAATTGGATTACTATACATGATATTTAAAAAGTAGTCATTATGCCACTTGCTTAATTGTAGGTGGTTTTTGTTTATTAATTAACTTTAAACTTTATATAAAAACTTATAAAATTTATATTGACATTAGTTAAACTTTAAAGTAATATAAGGACAAGAGGTAAAACAAATATACAAAAGGTGGTGATCAAATGGATTATATAAAAGTAAGTGATGCTTCAAGACAACTAGGGGTTACAGTACAAACAATTTATTCATACTGCAAAAGTGGAACATTGCCATGTGTACAATTTAAAGTAGGAAATAGGATAACATGGAAGATTAAAAAATCAGAATTTGAAAAACTGTTATTAGATGGTAAATTATAAGGAGGTAATGTTTTGAATAATGAAAAAGAAAACAGACCTTGTGAAGAAGATCCAAGAAAACCAAATGAATGTATTGCTTGCCATATTATCAACTTTTGCCCATCGCCTAAAGATAAAGAAGCAATAGAATGGAAAAGAGATAGGGGTGTTAAATAATGAACAAACAAATAAGAAATAACCGATACATACTAAAAGGAACTAGAAAGTGGCATGATTTCATTTGTAGTAACTTTGCAATACCAATTGTTTTAGTAATGTTTACAATAGCTTGTTTAGCATCATTAGTATTTTTATCAATAAAAGGAGGATATTAAAATGGTAGTTGGATTTAAGGCATTTGATAAAGGTTTAGTGTGTAGAGGGTTTCAATTTGAAGAAGGTAAAACTTATGAACATAAAGGTGATTTTATACCTTGTAATAGCGGATTTCATTTTTGCGAAAATCCATTAGATGTTTTGAATTATTACGATTTATGTAACAGCGAATTTG
>Ga0302173_10000070_pt1 | contig 47735 bp, 42 predicted proteins | sample I_Fen_N3_1_FD_198785 | JGI IMG/M metagenome (GOLD analysis project Ga0302173, IMG submission 198785) | Peat permafrost microbial communities from Stordalen Mire near Abisko, Sweden - I_Fen_N3_1 | ecosystem: Environmental > Terrestrial > Soil > Wetlands > Permafrost | place: Sweden: Abisko... | reverse complement strand
ATTTTGATCAGACCAAAGACCTGAAATTAGAACCTGTTTTTGTGGCCAATCTGGCTTATTTCAATGTTCCCGCAACTCAACTTGTAAATGACGGAAGTTTAGCGCTCTATCCTGATGTAGCTGAATTTGATGCTTTTAAAGAAAAATTCTTCAGAGATAATTTGGTCAAAACTGAACTTGACTTCGAAATTGAAAATACGATAATTAGAGCCTTTAGAATTGATCTTTTGCTTCTCGATGCTAACAATCAGGTGCTTGAAACAGATTCGTATAATGTTCCGGCATATTCAGGAACCTCAAATATTATTAAATTCCCAACAGAAGTATTTGAAAGCCAAAGGTTAGATCTCCTTAAAAGAACTACTAAGTTAGGTTTCCTTGTAACAATGTCGCCCGGACCTCCATTAGATCAAAATAGTACAGGTAATTTAAAATTCAAATCAGGCGCAACCGTTTATATGGTAATAGAATGAGAAAATTATACCTGATTTTAATCGTCGCTTTACAACTTTCCGGTTTTGCCCAAAACAAAGAAGTGTTGTATAATTTTACTTCTATTCCGCAATCATCACTTGTAAATCCCGGAGCCGATGTTTCGTATAAATTCTATTTTGGGATACCCGTCTTGTCCGGAGTATCAGCCAATTTAGGTTCCAGTAGTTTTTCGGCCTATGATTTATTCGCTAATAACGGAGTCGATTTTAATGATAAAGTGCGAAACGTGATCAATAATTCTTCCAGTAAAGACAAAACTCAGGTCAATCAGCAACTCGAATTATTTTCCGGAGGATTTAGAGTAGGAGGAAGAGATAGTCAGTCTTATATTTCGTTTGGCGCCTATCAGGAATTCGATTTCTTAATGTATGTTCCTAAAGATCTCGCCATATTAGCCTTAGACGGAAATCGCGATCATATTGGCAAAGCATTCAATCTGGCTGATTTGAATGTAAGGGCTGAAGTACTTTCTGTATTTCACGTAGGATTTCATAAAAAGCTAAGTGAGAAACTGGTTTTAGGAGGTCGTGCAAAATTGTATTCAAGTGGTGCAAATGCAACTTCTACCAAAAATTCAGGATTTATTTATACAGGTCAAAGTGTGGGAACGCCCAATATGTACGAGCAGATAATAGCCTCGAATTTAGAATTGAAAACCTCAGGCATTGCTACTTTTACCAAAGATGAATACGAAGGAAGCATTCCTAAAGATATTGCTCATAACACCTTTTTTAACGGTAGTTTAGGGTTTGGTATCGATGCCGGACTTACCTATTATTTCAAAGATAATCTTCAGTTTACGGCGAGTATTGTTGATCTTGGTTTTATAAATCACACTAAAGACATCGAAACTTTAACCTACAAAGGAACTTATAATTATAAAGGAGCAAATCCTAGTTTTGACCCTACAAACGAACCGGGAGATATTTTTGATGAATTCGATAAAGCCATACCACGAGATACGCTTTATAGTAAGTATACCACTTGGCGGCCAACCAAATTTTATTCGTCGATTCAGTATTCATTTGGTGAATCACGCTCTAATGCCGATTGTAATTGCAAAGGAAAAGTAACCACAAGTTATGCCAATGCAGTTGGTGGACAATTGTTTATCATGTCAATGCCAGTCGAACCTTTTGTAGCACTAACCGCTTTTTATAAACGTAATATTTTCGAGAAGCTAGATGTCAAAGCCACTTATACCTTCGATCCTTATTCGAACAAAAACATCGGTTTAGGAATTTCGGGAACACTGGGGAAACTCAATATGTATCTTCTCGTCGACAATGTTCTGGAATTTAAAGATGTCTCGAAGGCCAATAGTATTGCATTTCAGTTTGGCTTCAATTTTGTTTTCCATGATTCGGAGGAATAGAACAAATTTCAATACTTCAAAATTCCAAATTCCAAGTGCTCCGTAAGAGATGTATTGGCATTTGGAATTTAATCGGAAATTGGCATTTGGATTTTTTTTATTGGAATTTAAACCCGCAATTGGAATTTGTAATTTAAAAATTATTGGAATTTAACATCAAGTTATTTGTAAGACCTTTCGTGTAAAGTTAAATTTATGAATAAGTTAGTAATCAAGTTTCCAATTTATTCACTATATTTGCACGCAATTCAACTAGAAATTGCAACATGATAGCACACAACTCCAAGATTATCGGCGAAGGTTTAACTTACGACGATGTATTATTAGTACCTAACTACTCGAATGTGCTTCCTCGCGAAGTGAGTATCAAATCAAAATTCTCAAGAAATATAACGCTAAACGTTCCAATAGTATCAGCTGCTATGGATACCGTTACCGAAAGTTCTATGGCAATTGCTATGGCACAAGAGGGCGGAATTGGTGTTTTACATAAAAATATGACCATCGAGCAGCAAGCTGCAAAGGTGAGAAGAGTAAAACGTGCTGAGTCTGGAATGATTATCGATCCGGTAACATTACCTATGACTTCTACGATCGCAGATGCAAAAAACGCAATGAAAGAATTTGGAATTGGCGGTATTCCAATCGTTGACGAAAACAAAATTCTTAAAGGAATCGTTACCAATCGTGATTTGCGTTTCGAGAAAAACGGAGCAAAACCAATCGCTGAGGTAATGACCAGTACAAACTTAGTTACTGTTGCCGAAGGAACTTCATTAGAACAAGCCGAAGTAGTTTTACAAGGACATAAAATCGAAAAATTACCAGTTGTAAATGCTAACTACGAATTAGTTGGTTTAATTACTTTTAGAGATATTACAAAACTGACTCAAAAACCAATCGCAAACAAAGATGTTTTTGGTCGTTTAAGAGTAGCTGCCGCAATTGGAGTTACAGGTGATGCAGTTCAAAGAGCAGAAGCGTTAGTTGCTGCAGGAGTAGACGCCATCATTATCGATACAGCACACGGACATACTGAAGGTGTTGTAAATACTTTAAAAGAAGTAAAATCAAAATTCCCACAAATAGATGTAATTGTAGGGAACATTGCGACTCCGGAAGCTGCTAAATATTTAGTTGCAAATGGTGCCGATGGTGTAAAAGTTGGAATTGGACCTGGTTCTATCTGTACAACTCGTATTGTAGCTGGTGTTGGTTTCCCACAATTTTCAGCAGTTCTTGAAGTTGCTGCAGCGATTAAAGGAACTGGAGTTCCGGTTATTGCAGATGGTGGAATTCGTTATACAGGAGATATTCCTAAAGCAATTGCTGCAGGTGCTGACTGTGTAATGTTAGGTTCATTATTAGCAGGAACAAAAGAATCTCCTGGAGAAACTATTATTTTTGAAGGAAGAAAATTTAAATCATACCGCGGAATGGGTTCTGTTGAAGCTATGCAAACAGGTTCTAAAGATCGTTACTTTCAAGATGTTGAAGACGATGTTAAAAAATTAGTTCCAGAAGGAATTGTAGGTCGTGTTCCTTACAAAGGAGAGTTGAACGAAAGTATGCTTCAGTTTATTGGAGGTCTTCGCGCAGGAATGGGATACTGTGGTTCAAAAGATATTCCGACTTTACAAGAAACAGGACGTTTTGTTAGAATTACGTCAAGTGGAATTACTGAAAGTCACCCACATAACGTAACTATTACAAAAGAAGCTCCAAATTATTCTAGATAATTTTTAGTTATATATAAAAACAAAAAGGCGTAAGAATTAAATCTTACGCCTTTTTGTTTTATTTGATTTTACTAATTGTAGCTTTTTGTTTAAAGGTATTCGTCATGTTCAATTTTACGGTAACATCTTCTTTTTTTAAGTCAAAATTAAATTTCATAGCCAAGATGTTTTCGTTTGTAAAATAGTTTGGAATATCATAAGTTAATTTCCCAGTTCCAGTTCCTGAAACCTTAATATTGTTTTTATCAGCATCTAAAACATTAGCAGTATATACCTGATCAACATCAAAAAAAGCATTTTTGCCAACAATTTCTTTTAAATGATATGTTGTTTTGATTGACATATTAATGTTTAATCCGCCAATAGGCATGTTAAGTGGGTTATCTTGTGTAAATGATTCACCAACTTTTAACTTTTTTTCTGGCAAAGCTAACTGTTCAAATGTGCTTTGTACGATTTGAAAAACAGTATTTTTAAATGTTTCGTCAAGACCTTTTGAAACAATTGAATCTAATTTTGGTAAAGCAGAAAGCGATCCTTTTCCATAAAGAAGAGTACCGTTTGGAATAATAGTTTTTCCATTTGCATCTACAGATTTTAAGTATTCAATTACAACAGGAAAATTTCCTTCAGCGTTGATTTTTCCAGTTTTTAAAACCGATTCCATTTCTGCTGAAGTCTTTGTTATAGTTGGATTTTCTACACCTTGACTTTTTAATGCACCTAGAAGTTCTTCAGACCCTTCATAAGTAAGTTTAAATTCTGATGAAGTACTTGTTGCTTGGTCGTAACGAGTTTGCGGAGAGAATCTTAATTTAAAGTCTAAAACCTGATTTGACTGTCCGTAATTTAAAACTGTTGCGAAGATAAAAAGAAGTAAAAATGTTTTTTTCATAATGGTTTTTAATGTGGATTTTCCACTTATTTAAAAACGAAAGTAAGAAATTAAAACAACTTTGTCATTTTATTCTTTTGCTCCATATTCGCTAAATTTGGCATTCCATCCATTTTCTGAATAAGATTCTCCATGAATACCATCGCTAAGTTCAACGATATTTTCGCCATTTACAGTTATTTGAATATTGTTTTCAAAATTAGCCAATTCTTGTAATGAAAAAAGAAAATCGTGAATTGCTACATCTATACTTTTAACAACAATTTCTTTAATCAGTTCTTTTTGTGATTCATTTCAGTTTGTAATTTTAAATTTGATGGTGCTTTAGAGGTATTACTTAAAAGAGTTTCAGCATTCCCAATTCCTTTATCTCTTAGGTTTTTAACCAAGAGTTCTCCAAAAATATCAAGCGATTGTTTTGATTCCATAATCTTAATTGTAGTTTTAATCTTTTAAAAATATTGAAAAGTTACTTAAATTAATTTTATAAATTATTAAAACCTACTATTCAAAATTTCCTCAGTCGAAACATCTGAATGTAATAATTGTTCCATTTTATAGGTCATATGTTGCGCTTTTAATGCATACCCGAACATCTTTTGCTCATAATCTGCAATCGCTGCGTCAATTGTTTCGAATTTTCCGTTGGTTAAGTTTTCTGTTAATTGAAACGCATCCATTAAACCCATATTTACACCTTCACCTGCAAATGGTGGCATAAGATGTGCGGCGTCGCCAACAAGTGTAATGTTCGAATGTTCTTTCCAGGAATCTTCTAACGAAAATAATCGCAACGGTAATCCTGAAAAATCAGTTGAAGCAGAAAAGAAGTTTTTATAATCGTCTCCCCAATTTTTAAAAGTTTTGTTCAAAAATGTTCTTATAGAGGTATTGTCTTCAAAATTAAGATTGTGGTTTAAAATCCAATCTTCATCCGCTTTAAATGACACTCCAAAGTGTACAGAGCCATCACGCAAAGTATGGGTATAAAACATTTTTTGTTCTCCCATTGCCATTACATTTCCATTCCCGTATTTAGGTTTAAAACTGGGATAATCTTGCTCGGGATTTGCAATTTCGCCCTGAATGATATAAGTTCCTGAAAGTTTTGGTTCCTTATCGGTAACAAATTTTCTGGCGTTAGATCTTCCGCCATTGGCAACAATTACAAAATCGGCAATTATTTTAGTACCATTTTTAAATTGTAGATGATATTGGTCTTCTATTTTTTCAATGTCAATTAAATGACTATCCCAGATAACCGTATTTTCCTTAAGATTTTCGAGCATGATTTTTCTCAAATCATTGCGATCAATTTCTGGACGAGAGTATGCATTTTCTTCACCGGGCACTTCTTCAGAAGTAATGTTTCCATACATATCAGCCATTTTTTCGCCAGTTGGCCTTGCATAATTATAAAATTCTTTCATTAATTCTGCTTTTTGAATCGCCTTTTGTCCTGAATCCAAATGTATATCAAGTGTTCCTCCTGAGGTTCTGGCCTGCGCATTTAAATCTCTTTCGTAAACGGTTACATCTGCACCATTAATTTGTAAAATTCTAGCTGTTGTTAAACCAACTGGGCCACCGCCAATAACAACGATTTTTTTATTTTTTATAAGTGTATTGTTCATTTCAAGTTTAAGTAAATGTGATTAATTGTTTGGCAAATATAGAAATAATAAGTGAACGTTTATTCATTTATTGAAAAAAAATATTTAAAATTGAAAAGGTATCGAGTTTCTAAATTTGATATAATGTAATTGTACAATTGAATAGCCTCCATCTTTAGCTAGAGAATAGAGGAGATATAGCGAGAGATTTTAGTTGAATTTTCATATATTCTTGTAAAAAAAAGAACAGCCAAAATCATCCTTTAAATGATTTTGGCTGTTCTTAATATTATAACTTTTTAATAAAGTATTTTATGGAGCAATGGTTTGTTCTGCTTCTCTTAATTTCTGATTTTCTAAAATTGGCTGAATAAATGGTTGCGCTAGGGTTTCTATCTCGGCTTCTGAGATATCCAAAGCTTTTGGATTTTTAACTAATTCAAACCAAGGTTTTGGAGCGTCAAAATTGTAATTTCCAAAAACGATAACCGGAGTTCCTTTTACTTTTACATTTTCCTTGTCTTTCAGTATCCATTCATCGGCCCATTTATAGAGATATTTAGCATCATTCTCTTGTAGTCTTAAACAGGAATGTGACGCTGGATATCCAGGAAGTTCATATTGGTGAAAACCAACACCAAGTTTATTTTCAATATTGAAATTCCATTTTAATTCCCATTCGTCATTAAAAGTACTCGTCGTTTTTTCGGCTTTCCAATTCGTAAAAAATAATCCAGTTGGAGTAGGATCTTTTTTTCTACCCATATTGGTTGGACCTGTAAGGACAAGTTCACCGTTTTCGTAAGCGGCAAAGGTTTGAGTAGGATAGGAGAAAATAATCACTTTTGATACTTCTTCTAAAGCTTTAACATGTACAGGAAATGGCAGGTAATAAACTAAATCCCCCGTAAAATCAGCTGGAATTACAACCGAGTCCATTTTTGCAAAATGTGATTTGTCTGTTCTATTTATGGCGTATGCAATACGAAGTTTAACGCTGTCAGCTTCATTTACTTTGAGCCATTCTTTTGTTTTTTCGAAATGATATGAGACTGATTTTGGTTTTATGTGCTCAATAGTTTTTTTTGGCTTTATTTTAGTCTCGTTTGTTTCGTTCTTTTTGCAAGAGCTTATCAAAACCAGAACAACCACTAGTAAAATATTTGATGTGTAATATAACTTTCTCATAAATAGAATTTTTTATTATTGTAAAGTTATTTTTTTAATAGCTAAATGAATTACACAATTTACTGATTTGGTTATTTGATTTTCATTTGCGACATCATTCATTAACTATTTTACAGTTTGAGTAAAATCACTAACAATTTTATAATCACTATTTTTAATTAAAATCCTGTATTCTCCTTTTTCAAGTATTAAATTGCTTTTTTTAGATTTATCCAAAAGTTCAATAATATCAGCGGGAATACCGTTTTTTTCATATTCATTAATTCGATATGCCAATATTAATGCCGGATATTCCTTAATTTTAGTTTTTTCAATTTTAACTGTTTTTCTTTCTTTTGATAAACTTAGCCATTCTGGTCTATTGTTAATGTATTTTGTAACGGGATATATAATTGTGCAATCGATTTTTTTAGAATCATCAATAGCTCCGGTAAATATTTTATTGTCTTTATTTACCATAATAACTGGATAATCCTGATTAACCAATTGAATATATGGAGAGTTTAATGTTGGAATTCCTTTTTCAGAATAATAGGTTTGGTCAATTGTAAAAGGGTTTATACCTGTCATTTCTATAATTCTGCCAGCCATTGCTTTATCCCAAGTTGTAATACTTGGAACACCTTCAATAATGTGCTCATATCCGCAATGAATCAGGAATTTAGAATTTGGGTTTTCTTTCATTAACTTGACAATGTTTTCAGCTTGCTCCTTTTCTCTGGTTTTACCACCATCATTTACTCTTGAAGTGCCTTCATATCTAAAAACAGTAAATCCAATTTTTATAGCTTCCTGAATTAAATTGCCAAATTGAGATTCTTTGGTATAAAAACCGCTTTCTAAAACTGCAAACCCTCTGTTATCCAGATTTTTCCACAACGCCTCTAATCCGAGAAATCGATATCCATTATTATATAAATCCTGCAATAATGATGTTGCAAAAACGCGATGTCTGGAATTGTTATGTGCTTCGTTTATTAGAATGATTCGCTCGTTTTTGGAGCGATCAATTATATATTTCTTTGCATTTACAGGTTTAAAAGATTTAAAATAAAGGCTGTCTTCTGTAGAAATAGTTTTCTTTTCCAAAGTATCTGAAGCAGATTGTTTGTCCCAAGTTTCAAGACCTTGTTTATAATAACCGCTTCTGGAAAAATTTATAGCAGCTACTTGATATCTGGATAAATTTTTGTCATTTTCGAAGTTTGTTTTTATATCTTTTGAAAAAAGGTAAGTTTCTTTTTCTGTTTGTGAGCACGCTTTTGATGATAGAATTAGTAAAAAAATCAATTTTAACTTCAGCATTAATTTTGTTTTAGTGGTTGGATGTAATTTGTTATTAATTAATCTAAAATAGCAAAAAATATCTTACACTAATTCTTTTGTCTTAGTATTTTGTAATAATAAAATAGTTTTGGTATCCTCTTGATTCAATCAAAGCATTAGCTTTGATAAAAGTGTATTTAAGAATTGGAATGTCTTAAGTTTTGATGCTAAACTATAGATTTCATTTGATACAAATCGTCGAGAATCAATTTAAAGATCTTAAGTACTGATTTTAAAATTTCCATATCATCAACTTCACCATCCATATAGTAGGATAGTTCATATTTTCCTTCCGGAAGTTTCTTTTCCCAGATTCCTTCTTGATCTGAGATTTGAATATTGACTTCTTTTTGAGATTCCAGCAGATTTCTAATTTCTTTATTTCTTAATAATGTTTTTATCTTAAACTCATTATTGCTTTTGATAGTAAAGGCTCTATCAAATTCTGGATAACCAATTTCAATATCCTGAGCGCCAAAAAGTTTTTCGATTTTACGAATAAATCCTTCACGATAGATCTCAAATTTAAAGTTATCTGTAAAAGTGACGGGCACTACAACTCGAGTCATTTGTGTGCTGTATTTACCAGACCATAATGTGTAATTGTCAAAAATAATTTTCCAATTTTTGTAGTCAATTGTGTTAGAGTCTGAACGCCATGAATAGCCTTCTTTAAAAGTGCCATCGGTTTGTTTTGCAAATTCCTGCCAGAAATTTGTTTTATTTTTGTGAGTTTCTAACATTGTTTTTTATGTTGTACTTGTTATAAACTGAGAAATATTTTTATTCCATTCCACTTTGTTTTTAATCAAGTAGTTTTCATGTCCTGTTTTTTTGTAAATATTTAGTTTTTTTGAACCTTTTAAATTGTTGTAAATATCATCGATTTCTTTGCGACTTACACTTTTGTCTTTTTCTCCGTAAAGTAATAAAGTGGGACAAGTTATATTTTTTGCATATTCTGTCGGATTATGACTAAATCCCCAAAATCCATTTTGAATACCGCCCCAAAAAACTAAAATTCCCGCCATAGGAAAAGTTGGCGCATTCATTTTGTCAAATCTTGCACAAACTGTTTCGTACATGGATCCAAACGGACATTCGATGATTATTCCTTTTGGTTTTATCTTGGTATCGTTAATACATTTCATAATTGCCACCGCGCCCATTGAAGTACCAAATAAATAGATGTTTTTTTCACCTGATTGAACTAAATAATCAAATGATGTTTTTACTTCTTCAGCTTCTTTATAGCCAATGGTAGTTTGATTTCCTTCGGAATTTCCACTTCCCATAAAATCTACAAGCATGGTATTAAAGCCAAGTTTTATAAATTCATTCGATTTATCAATCATTGACGATTTTTCACCACCATAACCGTGAAATAGTATTATCGTACCTTTAGATTCTTTGATTTTAATTAACCAACATTCGATTTCTTTGTTACTTTTCAGATTTATAGTTTGATATTTTTGAGTTGGGAATTTTGCGTTTTTCGGTTTAGGATTGCTAACTCCAAACAGTAATGTTTTTGCCTTTTCAAACGTAGATAGTTTTTCAGGACTTTTAGTTTTTAGAAGGTTGTTATCAGTAAAATGAGTGAATTTGTAGGCGTGAAAAAAAGCAACAATATTAATCATTATAAAAATGATCAGTATTGTTTTTGTATATTTTGTTTGATATTTTAATGTTTTCATTGATCTGGTAAAGTTTTAAAAAAAAGTATTTTTTAATTCTTAAGTTGATTGCTCTGACCAAGATTTTAAAAACCATTTTCCGTCAATTTTTTCAAAATAGAAATCCGAGTATAATCCATTATCAATTCCTCTAATCTCAACCGTCATTAGATTGTTTTTTAATATATTCTTCTGACTGTAGCGATCAAGTTCTCTCGTTAATGCATCTTTAGGGTAAGTGAAATCTAGTTTTGTATATTCGGACTTTGAAATAGTTCTTTCTTTAAATCCTGACTTGTTTTCCTTTATTTCTGCCATACTTTCTAAGTCAATTTCTTTGACTTTCAATGGGAATTTTACTCTGCTAATCTGAAAAATAGAATCACGACTGAAATCTTTTAAAAAGGCTTCAAAATTTTCATCAATTATTTTTGAAGCTGATTTTTCAGTTTTGATACTTTCTGTTTTTGGTTTTGCAGTATTTTTACTGTTTGGTTTTATGCTTTCATTTTTACAGTTTATATATAAAAATGAAATAAGTAAGAGAAAAATTGCTGATTTTTTGGTCATGATATTGTAAAAAATAATTTAGTATCTAAGATCTTACTTTTGTTCGATTAGTTTTAAAGTATATTCGAGCTGTGTGTCTTTGTTTTGCAAAAAGTCCTCAAAAGTTTGTTTGACTTCATGGTCTGGAATAATTCCTCTGCCAAAAATCTGATTCGGTTTTTTAGGTACGTCCTGCTCTAAATTTACGATCGAAAACTGGATTATAATTTTTGTATTTGGTAATTCATATTCAATAGGAGTATGACCATTGTGACCATAGTAACCGCCCATAGTTTCTTCTCCAATTATTATTGCATTGGTATTTCCGGCAACTAAAGAAGCAAACAGAGAACCCGCAGAGGCTATTCTAGGACTAATTAAGAGATATATTTGACCTTTAAAGCTGTTCTTGTCAGGTACTAAAAAAGGATTGAATTTTTTGTCCTGATAATATTTGCCATTTTCCAGTTTAGGAAATTCTTCTTTTACTTCATCTTCAAAATCTTTTCTTTCTTCTTGTTGTTTTTGAAGTTCTGTTTCATCGTAAACTAAATAATTTGGGAACGGAATTTCCTGAAAGCTAACATAAGCTTCGGCATTTTCGCGATAAGGTTTTTGTGTAAGATATGAAAAGGTAAGAATGTCGTTTGGATCTGTTCCACCACCATTGTTTCTTACATCGACAATTAGATTTTTTACTTCAGAATGTTCAGATAGGTACTGAAAACAGTTATCTAGGAATTTTTTATAAATCAAATGTTCTGCATCTTTTGCGTTTCTTCCTATTGCAAAAGTATGTACAGAAAGCATTACAGTTTTATCAGATAGCGTTTTAAAAGAAAAACGGTCTTTTGCCTGTTGGTATTGCAAACTATCAATAGGAAGAGAATAACGGTTTTTGAAATTTGCTTTACGGATTTCATTGGAAATACCTGAAACGGTTTTGGTTATTTTTTGAGTTTTATTTGGAAGGGAATATGTAACTAAAAATTTCTTTTGAGAGCCATATTCCATCTCAAAGTATTTAGCAAATGAACTTCCAAACCCAATAGATTTTCCAGTAATGTTGTAACCGTCTGTTGTGTAGTATTTACCGAGAGCTTTTAATATGAAGTTGGTTTTAGAACCATTGATTGAATAGATTTGAGAGCCTAACGGAATTTCGGAATTTTTAAAATTAATGACTAATTTATCCTCAATTAATTTTACGGGATATGGAAAGAAAATGCTTCCTGATGAATATTTATTTTGAAATTCATCAGGAAGCGTAGTATCATTATGCAGACTTCCTTCGAAATCTGTAATTTTTAAAATTATTTTATAAAAGTCAAGAAGCGTTTTGGGTTTATTTAACTGCGAAAATGCCCAAGAATAAATACTGTCAATTTGTTGTTTAGTTCGGTATTTATAAACTCCAGAGTTTGCTTTTTCTCTTATTTCTTTAAAAATGCTGAGATCTTGTTTTAGGTTTTCTATAGGTAATTTTTCATTTTGAGCGATTGCAACAAACGGAAAAAGCAGAAAAATTACTATTTTGAATTTGAGCATTTTGAGAGTTTTAGAATTTAAAAATACTCAAAAAAAATTAAACCAACCCTTTTATCTTAGCGTGTTGTAATAGTAAAATAGTTTTAGCATCTGTAATTTCGCCCGATTCAATCATGGCATAAGCTTCGTTAAAAGTATATTCCAGAACCTCAATATTTTCTTGTTCAGAAGCTAATCCTCCGCCTTCGCTTACTTTCATGCTTTCGTCATATTCTGCAACAAAAAGATATAAGATCTCTGTTACCGCGCCTGGCGACATGTAAGTTTCGACTACTTTTTGAACTTTGCTTAAACGATATCCTGTTTCTTCTTCCGTTTCACGAATAATAGCTTGTTCTGGATTGTCTTGGTCTAAAAGTCCTGCACAAACCTCAATCATCATTCCGGTTTTATTTCCGTTAAGAAAAGTTGGCAAACGAAATTGACGTGTTAGAATAACTGTTTTTTTGGTAGTGTTGTATAATAAAATTCCGGCTCCGTTTCCGCGATCATAAACTTCGCGAACGTGTGTTTGAATTTTTTCATTCTCTTTTTGATAGGTAAAAGTAACTTTGTTTAAGATGTACCAATTGTCTGATAGTAAAGAAGTTTCAGTTATTTTGATTTCCGGATTTTTCATAAGGCGAATAAATTTATATAAAAAAACGCCCTGATTATCAGAGCGTTTAGAGATTGTTATTTTGTTATCGTTTGCTTTCTGTCTGGTCCAACAGATACAATCTTGATTGGTACGCCAACTTCAGCTTCGATAAATTCAATATATTCTTTTAGCTCGACTGGCAATTGATCGTAAGTTGTCATTCCAGTTAAATCTGCTTGCCATCCTTTAAATTCTTTATAAATAGGAGTTACATTTTCCGGCTCGATGTTATAAGGAAAGTGAGAGATGTTTTGTCCTTTGTAGTTGTATTCAGTACACACTTTTAAAGTTTCGAATCCAGAAAGAACATCGCCTTTCATCATCATTAATTGTGTTACTCCGTTTACCTGAACAGCATATTTAAGCGCTACTAAGTCTAACCATCCACAACGTCTTTGTCTTCCTGTAACAGATCCAAATTCGTTTCCAACTTTTGCCATTGTAGCACCAACTTCGTCAAAAAGTTCAGTAGGGAAAGGTCCGCTACCAACACGTGTAACATACGCTTTAAAAATTCCGTAAACTTCTTTGATTTTGTTTGGAGCAATTCCTAAACCAGTACAAGCTCCGGCAGCAGTAGTATTAGATGAAGTTACAAAAGGATAAGTCCCAAAATCAACATCTAATAAAGAACCTTGAGCTCCTTCACATAAAATAGATTTACCAGCTTTTTGAGCTTGGTACATATATTCTTCACTGTCAATAAAATCTAATTTTTTTAATTCTTCGATAGCTTCAAAAAACTCTTTTTCAAGTTCAGCTAAGTTGTATTGAATCGCTACATCATAAAAAGCAATCATTGCTTCATGTTTGTCAGCCAATGCTCTGTAACGGTCTTTAAAGTCTTCTAATTCAATATCTCCAACACGTAATCCGTTTCTACCAGTTTTGTCCATGTAAGTTGGGCCAATTCCTTTTAATGTAGAACCAATTTTTGCTTTCCCTTTAGATGCTTCAGATGCAGCATCTAACAAGCGGTGCGTAGGTAAAATTAAATGCGCTTTTCTAGAAATGATCAATTTGCTTTTGATGTCAAGGTTAAATTTCTCTAAACCTTCAATTTCTTTTTGAAAAACTACAGGATCTATTACAACACCATTTCCGATGATGTTTATTGATTTTTTATGAAAAATTCCAGAAGGAATGGTTCTAAGTACGTGTTTAATTCCGTCAAATTCTAATGTATGTCCTGCATTTGGTCCTCCTTGAAAACGTGCAATGATATCATAATTTGAGGTAAGAACGTCAACAATTTTCCCTTTACCTTCATCTCCCCATTGTAATCCTAGTAATAAATCTACCGTCATTCTGTTTTAATTTGCGTTGAGGCAATTTGAGTTGCCCTACTGATTAATGTAGTTAATTTTCTTTTTTTTATTTTGTAAATAATACCTTTTCGGGATTATTGTTTTTGCTTTTTGTTTCCGTAGAAATAAAGTGAATGATTCGTAATTTCGATATCAAATATTTCTTCGATTGTTTTTTTGATGGTTTGAATTCTTGGATCGCAAAATTCTATCACCTCACCAGAATCTGTCATGATAATGTGATCGTGTTGTTTATCAAAATACGATTTTTCGTAGTAAGCCTGATTTTGCCCAAATTGATGTTTTCTAACCAAAGCGCAGTCCAACAAAAGTTCAATCGTGTTGTATAAAGTTGCTCTACTCACACGATAGTTCTTGTTTTTCATCTTGATATAAAGGTTTTCAATATCAAAATGTTCTTCGCTATCGTAAATTTCCTGAAGTATTGCATAACGCTCAGGAGTTTTGCGATGCCCTTTTTGTTCAAGATACATTGTAAATACATTTTTTACAATTTCTTGATTCTTAGTGTTGTCAGTTGAAATGAGTGTCATATCCGGCAAAGATAATTTTTTATTTTTAATGAATAAAAGTTTCGTGTTTAAAGTTTAGTTATAAAACCCTTATAGATAGGTTAAAAAGTTAGGTTCTATATTCTCTGGTAACTTTATCTACTCCATCAATTTTTTTAATTGCATTGATCATTTTTTTCAAAATGGTATTGTTTTGAACAATAACTGCAATTTGTCCGTGAAAGATTCCTGCATCTGTACTTAGCGAAATGCTCTGAATATTTACACTCATATTGTTCGAAATCACTCTCGTTAATTGATTTGTAAGTCCCAAAACATCCATTCCTGTAATGTTGATAATGGCTTTAAATTCTTCTTGAGAAGAATCTATCCATTTGGCGCTCATGATACGATATGCATAGTTGGACTGCATTCCAATTGCGTTGGGACAATCTTTTTTATGTACTTTAATTCCTTCGTTTATAGTTACAAAACCAAAAACGTCATCTCCCGGAATTGGGTTGCAACATGGCGAAAGTTTATAATCGAGTTTGTCATGTTCAGTCCCAAAAACCAACATGTCATAATTACTGCTCATAACAGGTTTATGAATGTCTTCTGCGGCGGTCGTTTCTTTATTTCTTTTAATTTTATTTTTAAAGAAATTGATAAACGAGTTACTTTTTTGTGCTGCGTAATCTTTTAGCTGCTGATTTTCGATTGCTCCAATTCCAACTCTGTAAAATAAATCTAAACTGGTTTTAAGCTTGAAAAAGTTAACCAGTTCATTGATTACTTGCTCGCTAATCGTTATTTTTAAATGCTTAAGTTTTCGGGTAAGTAATTCTTTCCCTTCTTCTGCAATTTTCTTAGTGTTCTCATTAAGAACATTTTTGATTTTATTTTTGGCTCTCGAAGTGGTTACATATTCTAGCCAGTTTACCGTTGGTTTTTGGTTTGCAGATGTAATTACTTCAACCTGATCACCACTTTTTAATTCGTGATTTAGCGGAACCAAACGTCCGTTGACACGTGTTCCTCTGGTTTTAATTCCAATTTCTGAGTGAATACTAAAAGCAAAGTCAAGAGAAGTCGCACCTTTTGGCAGCGATTTAATTTCTCCTTTTGGCGTAAAGACAAAGATTTCTTTTGAATATAAATTCATTTTAAAATCTTCGACAAAATCAACCGCATTGGTTTCCTGATTTTCTAATGCTTCGCGAAGTAAATTCAACCAAACATCCAAACCGCTTTCTTCGGTTGCCCCGTTTTTGTATTTGTAATGTGCTGCATAACCTTTCTCTGCAATTTCGTCCATACGCTCACTTCGTACCTGCACTTCAACCCAACGACCTTTTGGTCCCATAACGGTAATGTGCAGAGCTTCGTATCCAGTTGATTTTGGAGATGAAATCCAGTCACGTAAACGACTCGGACTTGGTCTGTAGTGATCTGTAACGATCGAATATATTTTCCAGGCTACAAACTTTTCGTCGTGTGGATCTGATTTATAAACAATTCTTAAGGCAAATTTGTCATACACTTCGTCGAAACTCACGTTCTGAGCACGCATTTTTCGGCGAATCGAATAAATAGATTTCGGACGACCTTTTATAATATAGTCGATGCCTTCACTATCTAAAGATTTCTTTAAAACATCTGATATGTCTTTGATATAAGCATCCTGCTCTTCTTTGGTTTCTCTAATCTTACTTACAATATCATTGTAAACAGCCGGTTCAGTATATTTTAATCCTAAATCTTCTAGTTTAGTTTTAATATTATAAAGTCCTAAACGATGGGCGAGAGGAGCATAGATATAAAGTGTTTCTGAGGCAATTTTAGTTTGTTTGTATTCTGCCATCGAATCCATGGTTTGCATATTGTGCAAACGATCCGCCAATTTTATTAAAATTACCCGAACATCGTCGTTCAAAGTCAGGATCATTTTTCTAAAATTCTCCGCCTGCATAGAAGCATTTAGGTCTTTTTGGACCAACGAAATTTTGGTCAAACCTTCGACCAATTGAGCCACTTTTGGATTGAATAAACGTTCGATATCTTCGACCGTCATAGGCGTATCTTCTACAACATCGTGCAATAAAGCCGCAGCAATAGAAGTCGCTCCCAAACCAATTTCTGAGGCAACAATTTTTGCAACTGCAATAGGATGAAAGATATACGCTTCGCCAGATTTCCGTCTTTGCTCTTTATGAGCATCAACAGCAACATCAAATGCTTTACGGATAAGTTTTTTGTCAGTTGGGCTTAAAGTCTGATAACTGATTCGAAGTAATTCTTTATACTCTTGCGCAATTGCTTTATTTTCTTTTTCAATATCTATTTCTATCATAACGGCATAGTTCAAGTACTAAAAATAGGAAAAAAAATAAATATAAACAAGGGAATAGAGGGTTGATTTTAGATTTTAGTTTTCGGTTTTTCGGTCGCAGTTTTCAGTCTCAGTTTTCAGTTTTAAATCGGGTTGGGTGTAAAAAAGGTTGAAAGATATATTGTTTAAAATTTATATAGGCTTTATCATTGCTTTAATCTGCGACTGTAAACTGTAACTGCAAACTGAAAAACTATTCTTTAGAAAAATCTAAATCCTGAAAATCATAACTGAAATCCGTTAATTCAGAAATTGGAAGCATTTTTAAGTTAATGACTTTTCCGTTTTCATCATATTTAAAAAGTAGATGAGCATCTGCGTGGAAAAAAGCATTATTCCATTTTACGACATAGTTTCCATTTTTGTAGAAAAAAACTTCACCTGCCAGTTGAGGAGAACGTTTTGAAGCAAAATATACTTTCCCTTTTTTCTCTGTAATAGTAACTTCTCCAAACCAATTGTCTTTGTAAGTTCCTGTAATTTTAGAAAAATCAGTTTTTACTTTGTCTTTTTTATTTTTAGCAACAGTTGCCCAAACTTCATCTGTAACTTTATCCGCAGATTCTTCACTGGCTTTCATTTTGTTGCTGTAAACCGTTACATAATCATCAGACTTGATGCCTAAATAACTGTCTTTAATTGTATTTGTAATGGCGCTAAATGCTGCTCCGGATTGCTGATTAGTCAATACAATAATTCCCAATCCTAATTCCGGAATCAAAGTCGTTTGCGTAACATTTCCTTCTAAACCTCCCGTGTGCGAAACTTGTTTGTATCCTTTTACATCATTTAAAAACCATCCTAAACCATATCCGTTAAAATGAGTGTTGTAAGGAGGTCTTGTTTTTGTTGGAATAATCGTTTGTAATTGCCACATTTCATCGTGTTCTTTTTCAGAAAACAATTGTTTGTTGTCGCCGTATTTTCCATTATTGATTTGTACAATTGCCCACTTGCTCAAATCGTTTACACTAGAATAAATTCCGGCAGCTCCATCAAAAAGCTGATTTTCATATCGTTTTATGGTTTTCAGTTTTCCGTCAAGCGGAACGTGAGGCGTAATTACGTTTGTAGTATCTTTTAATCGTTTTACAGATGCGACACTATTATTCATTTCGAGAGGTTTCATGATTCGTTCTTCAACAAAATCAGCCCAAGTTTTACCGCTTACAACATGCACAATTTCGCCTGCAATAATATACATTAAATTATCATAATCGTATTTGGTTCTAAAGCTCGAAACTGGTTTTAAATATCTTAAATTATGAATGATATCTTGTGCTTTAAAATCGCTTCCGTCAGGCCAAATCATTAAATCTCCCGCACCAAGACCAAGTCCGCTTCTGTGCGTTAGCAAATCACGAATAGTAAATTCACGGGTTACAAAATCATCATACATTTTAAAATCAGGAAGATATTTTATCACTTTATCGTCCCATTTTATTTTGCCTTCGTCTACCAACATTGCAAGTGCTGCAGATGTAAAAGCTTTACTGTTTGAAGCAATCCCAAAAAGAGTATTTGCATCTACTTTTTGTTGCGTTGTAACTGATTTTACACCATAACCTTTTGCCAAAACTACTTTTCCGTCTTTTACAATTGCAACAGCAATTCCTGGAACGTCAAAGGCTTTTATGGTGCGATTTACCAATTCATCTACTTCTTGATTTGAAATCTGTGCAGAAGCTGTAAGACCTAAAAGAAACAGTACTAGAAATAATTTACAATTCATAATTTTAAATTTATAATTAATTAAATCCTCGTTGACGTTTGGCTTCAAAAATTAAAATAGCGGCTGCGACAGAGACATTCATGCTGTCGATTTCGCCCTGCATAGGTATAATGATATTTTGCGTAGCAGCATCACGCCAATCCTGCGTCAAACCGGTTGCTTCTGTACCTACAACTAATGCAGTTGGAGTAGTAAAGTCTTGTGTATGATAAGAAGTTGAATTTTGTAATGTGGCGCAGTAAAAATCAATCTTTTTTTCTTTCAAAAAAGCAATGATTTCTGCTGTAGTTCCTGTTGCTATTTGATTGGTAAACAAACAACCAACACTCGAACGCACAATATTTGGATTGTATAAATCACTTTTTGGATTGGCAATTAATACGGCATCTAGATTTGCAGCGTCGGCGGTGCGTAAAAGCGCTCCAATATTTCCTGGTTTCTCGGGAGCTTCGGCAACTAGAATTAAAGGATTATCAGAGAATTTTAAATCAGATAATGACATTGATTTTGTTTTAGCTATTGCCAAAATTCCTTCTGTAGTATCTCGATAGGCAAGTTTTTGATACACTTCTTTGTTGATCTTAATTAATGGAACTGGTTTTTTTACCAATTTATTAATCTGATTTTCAGTTACTAATTCCGGTAAAAACAAAACCGTTTCTATTTCATAACCGCCTTTTATTGCCAATGAAATTTCACGTAAGCCTTCAATCAAAAATGTTCCGGTTTGTTTTCTGGCTTTCGCTTTTTCTTGCAGTAAAACGAGCGATTTTATAAACGGATTTTGTATTGAAGTAATTTGTTTCATTTTTTTAAAGGTACTAAGGTTCTGAGGCGCTAAGGTACTGAGTTTTTTTTAAATTGGGGCAAAGGTTCAGAGAGGCAAAGGTTCAGAGGTTTTCTTTATGTACAGTTAAAAAAAATTGCCACGAATTAAACGAATTTCCGCTAATTTTTACTCGCATTGAAGTAAAGACTATTTTACGGAAATTCGTGTAATTCGTGGCAAAAAAGAACTATTCTTCTTTAGGATTAGTTTCTTCTAATAATGCTGTTTCTTCTTCCTGAGGTCTTGATGTAACCTGATCTTTTTTGCCGAATAAAAATTTTCTTAATCCTGCAAAAGCTGCGGCGATTGCCAAGAATATTACTTTTCCGAATTTAGCAATAATCGCAAAGAAACCTACTTTTGCCAGCACTTTTCCGGCTACTAATCCGCCAATAGTCCAGGCTGCAACAGTATCAGTATCTGCATCAAAATCTAAATATTTGTGTCCATCATTAAATTCGACACTTTTTAGGATTCCCGGAATGCTGGCTTTAACTTCTGCAAGTTGTCCCATTCCTGCTACTGCTGAAATATTATACATTCCTTTTCTTCCTAAAACTCTTAGATCATAGTTTAAAGTATTGGTTTCGTCCTGACCAAATTTTAATTCTTTTGCCCAGTGTAGTACTTTTAAATTATTGTCATAATAAGGTTTTGAAGCCCAGCCAACTAATTCTACTGCCGAATATCCACCCTTTTTTCGTTCTTCATTTTCTGCTTTTGTATCCTCTTTCATGGTTTTTAGCAAATCATCATAATCGATATCGCCGGCATCATCATCTTTTACAAAACCATCTCCCTGATAGCTTATTACAAACATCCAACTATTTGCATGTGTAACGCCTTTATCATCAGGAACAAGCGATCCTAAAACGGTTTTATCCTCTGGATTTCCCCATAAATTACTTAAAACGTCTTGTGTTTGTGCAGCATTTAAAAATTTAAATCCTTTAGGAACATTCAGTGTTCCTTCGCCTTCTGGTAATGTAATTTTTCCGGATTCGTATTTTAAAGATTTTTCGACATTCTCGTAATATGCAACTATTGTATCTGGTTTTTGTGCAACTATTTTCGGAATAAAAAGAACAGATAATAATAAAAATAATAAGGTTTTCTTCATTTTAGTAGATTGGTTTTGGTTGGTTGGTTTATGGTTGTTAATTTATTTTTTTAGCACTTCGGTAATCTCATTTGCTACAGTATGTGTGGTTGTAAAAGTATATCCCATAATTTTAGCGATAGTTTGTGCAATTTGTTTTTGATACAATTGAGAATCTGTTTTTACTTCGCCTTTTGCCTCAATTTCTGGTCCAATTGCGGCAAACCAAATTTCCGATGCTCCCACAACATCAGCGCCATGATCTGTCCATTGTGCTTTTGTTTTGTCACCACGACCATGGTCTACGGTAATTAATAAAGTAGTTTTGTTTTTGTATTGCGGATCATTTTGTACAAAATTCCAGATTTCGCTAATCCATTTATCAACCTGATTGGCAGCATCAAGATACGATCTGTAATGTCCGTGATGAGCCCATTCGTCGGTTTCGCCATAGGCAATATAAAGTACTTTTGGTTTCTTAGTCTTAAGTTCATCCAATGCCTCATAGTGGGTAAAAACGTCCAGACATTCGTCTTCATGAAAAGGTTTGAATGAGTTATTGCGCATTTCGTTTAACAACTTTTGAGTTGAAGTTGGTTTAGTTCCGCCAACATTATCAAAGGCAGAAATTACTGGAAAATTACTTCTTTTTTCATTTAAAATGCGATCAAAAGCATCCCACGCACCAAATGCAGCTACTTTTCCTTTTAGTTTAGGCTGTTGATTTAAAAATTCTAAAACATTGACATTCGGATTTGCTTTATAGCTATTAGAGTTTACCGCAACATCAACATTTCCGGTCATGATTTCGCTATATCCGGGATAACTAAACCAATACGGATTTGAAACATCTACTTTATTTCCTAAATCGCGATTGCCATAAATTTGTCCTTTCGAAACAATTTCTGACCATAAAAAAGGCATGATTTTTTTTCGGCTTTCCTTGAAATCTGCGCTAGAATATTTTTTATAAATATAAGTACTGTCGCCCTGATTGAATTTTTTGTCATTGGCAATTGCCGGATCGATTCCCTTAAAAACTTCCTGCCATCTAAAACCATCTGTAGTGATAATAATAATGTTTTCTGTTTTTTGCGCACGAGACAAAAAGCTCGTGAAAACGAATGTGATTAGAATTAATTTTTTCATTTTTTTTGATTTAGAAAATTAATATTAACTAATTGGTGGTCATGTCGATTTTATTGTTTTGATAGTCAATTAAAATGTATTTGTTTCTGCCGGTAATTTCTCCTAATCCGGTATAAATTCTGCTAAAAAAATACCTGTCAGACAAATCTTTATAGGTTGCCATCGGAACAATTATTTTTCCTTCAAAGTCACAAACTCCCATAAGCAATCCTTTATAAATCATAAAATATTGTCCACCTAAATATTTAAAAAAGTCATATTCGTATGGTAATATAGTGGTATCAGTTTTAATCTTTAAGAGAGATAAATCATAAGTGTTTTTGTTTAGTTTTTTCTTCCCAACAATTACAAAATCTTTATGGAAGCTTTTCTTTAATTCATCGTATTTATTCGGTAGTAATGGTTTGAAATTATTATCTAACAAACCAAATTTCCCCTCTTTTTTGATTATAAAATAAGCATTATTATTTGGATCGTAATCATGATCTATGGGCATTGTTATATCTCCGTATAAGCTAGGTTCTTCAATTGTACATTCAGGAGTGATTTCATCATAAACGATTTCAGTAATGGGTTTTCCAGTAATAGATAAAATACCCTTTTTGTTATTTTTGGTTACTTTATAAAAAGCAACTCCGGAAGCGTATGGATTAAAATAAGCTTCGATTCGATCATAAGTAAATGGAATTATTTCATTTCCATAAGGAGTAATTACACCTTCCTTTCCTGCCTTTTTTACGACCATAAAATCAGGACCGGATGAGCTAAAATAGTCAAATATAAAATCTGTTTTCTGATTCAAATCTAAATCGAATAGAGCTGTTTTTGTTCCTTTTTTAATTTTATAAATTGTACCGTAATTTTCTATATTATCATAAGTATCTTTTAAAGCTAAGTTCCCTTTAAAATCATGCAAAGTATATTTTTTATCTTTTATTGCGATTAATCTATTCTTTTGATCCGGTAATAAATAATTGTAAACAACAGGTAAAACCAGTTTGTTGTTTGTTAGATCGACCAATCCTTGATAATAGTATTTATTATCAACTTTAGCTTCTACAATTGCAAAATTATTCTCTAATTTTTTTATGATGTTTCCATAAGAAGTAGTTTCTTGTGTAGTTTTCGTATTGGACGAATTCTCAGCATTACCGTACTCATTATTTCTTTCTGCTGCTGCGGTTTCTGCTGCATTTGGTTTGGATATTTTTTTACCTTGTGGAGAAAAATACAGTTCTTCATTTCCATTATTGACGATAATAAGAGAGTCAATAACGGCTTCTTTTGTACGAGTTGTGTTTGTATTTGTTTTTGCTTCAGAATGAACATAATCATATTCTACAGGCAAAATTGTTTTACCTGTATTTGAAATTAGGCCATATTTTTTACCAATTTTTACAGGATAAGTTTCATGAAAACCAAACATAACACTTGTATAACTAAGGTTTAATCCCTCAATTCCATCATAAATTGGAGGTGTTATTTTACGCCCGGTATCGTCTAGAATGCCTAGTTTTTTATCCTTGATATAGATCGCATAAACTAAAAGTGGTTTTAGAGAAACGGTGTCAAAAGCTGATATTGCCTGAATTTTATTAGTTTTTAATAATGCTGTATAATCTACTTTAGATAATTTTCCTTCGTCGTTATAATTTAATTTTTTCTGAGCAGAAACAGTATTAATAATCATGCAGTACAGAAGGAAGTATTTTATTTGATTAATCATAATCTTTTATGTTTGCACATTTTTAGTATCAAGGACTGACTTTTTTAGTAATTACAAAATCCCTCTTGCTTTAATCTCCAAATACTTATTAATCGCATCCAAAGTCAAGTTCTCGGGCTGAGTTAAAACCGAATGTATTCCGTATTTCTTAAGTTCATTGGCAATTAGGCGCTTTTCGAACATGAATTTTTCGGCAATAACTTTGTCGTAGATTTCCTGAATAGTATCCGTTTTTTTATTGATAATCGCATTCAATTCGGTATTACTGAAGAAAACAACTACCAATAAATGATTTTTTGCAATTCCTTTTAAGTAAGGTAATTGCCTGTTTAAACCATCCATTGTTTCGAAGTTGGTGTACAAAATAATCAAACTTCTCTGATTGATGTTTTTCTTAATGTCAACATAAAGACGGCTGTAATCGCTTTCGAAAAAGTCAGTTTTAATGTTGTATAACGTTTCCAGAATTTTTTGCATTTGAGAAGATCTTTTCTCTGCAAAAACTCTGTTTTCTACTTTTTTAGAGAAAGAAAAAATACCTGCTTTATCTTGTTTTTTTAGAATTACGTTGGATAAAACCAAAGTCGAATTAATAGCATAATCCAGTAAACTCAAACCTTCAAAAGGCATTTGCATAACGCGACCTTTATCTATTGCCATATAAACCGATTGCGATTTTTCGTCTTGAAATTGGTTTACCATCAAAGCGTTTTTCTTTGCAGTAGCTTTCCAGTTTAAAGTTCTAAGATCGTCGCCCTGAACATATTCTTTAATTTGTTCAAATTCCATCGTATGACCAATCCTGCGAATCTTTTTTATTCCGTATTGAAATAAATTATTCGAAAACGCCAATAAATCATATTTTCTCAATTGAATATAAGATGGATACGTTGGCACCATTTGGTCTTTACCGAATGAGAATCTTCTTGAAATTAATTTTAAAGGCGAAGAAACATATACATTCAAATATCCAAAATAGTATTCTCCGCGTTCTGTTGGGCGTAAATCGTAGCCAACTTCTTTTTGTTCAGAAGCTTTGATTGTTTTTTCAATTTTAAAGTCACGCACTTGAAACTGAAATGGAATTTCGTCAATTATTTTAACCGAAATTTTAAAAGTATAATGATTTTTAATAGTGATCGTTACAGGGTTTAAATCTCCATTTGAAAGCTTTTCAGGTGTTTTTCTTTCTGCTTCAATTCCTTTTTTTGTTAAGTATAAAATCAAAATGTCAAGACCAAGAAAAGTAACAAGAATCAAAACGATAAACCAAACCGCATTGTATAAATTCGGAAAAATAAAAGCACAAACAAATAGTCCAATTATGCCCAAAAGCATATAGAAAAAGAAGTTATTGAGGTAAAGGCTTTTTATGAATTTCAATTTTTAATTTGTTTCAGGTTTCTTTATAGTTTCAAGTTTCACGTTTCACGTTTTTAGTCAATATATAAAGTTTAAACATTTATAATTAACCATTTACAATTCACAATTATCTTGGTATTTCTACAGTTTCAATAATTTGTTTGATGATTTCAGAACTTGTAATTCCTTCCATTTCACGTTCTGGAGCTACAATTACACGATGTTGTAAAACAGGAATAGCAGCTTCTTTAATATCTTCAGGCGTTACAAAATCGCGTCCGCGAATAGCTGCAAAACCTTTGGCAGCATTTAGAATTGCAATCGAAGCACGAGGAGAAGCGCCTAAATACAAAAAGGCATTTTCGCGCGTATTCACAACAATTCTAGCAATGTATTCTAATAAATTTTGCTCTACTCTAATTTGTTTTACTAAAGCCTGATATTCTTTTATTTGAGCTGCAGAAAGTATCGTTTTAATCGCTTCTAATTTTCCGTGATCTTGTAGTAAATGCTCTCTTTGGATAATTAGAATTTCTTCGTTTAATTTTGGGTAATCAATAGTGATTTTGAATAAAAAACGGTCTAATTGTGCCTCAGGCAAACGATATGTTCCTTCTTGTTCAATTGGGTTTTGTGTCGCAATGACCAAAAAAGGAGTTTCAAGCTGATATGCAGATCCGTCAATGGTAATTTGGCGCTCTTCCATAACTTCAAAAAGTGCTGCTTGTGTTTTGGCAGGAGCACGATTGATCTCATCAATTAAAATTAAATTAGAGAAAATAGGTCCTTTTTTAAATTCAAATTCTGAGTTTTTCAAATTAAAAATAGAAGTTCCCAAAATATCAGACGGCATTAAATCTGGCGTAAACTGAATTCGGCTAAAGCCAATATTCAATGTTTTAGATAATAATTTTGCGGTAATTGTTTTAGCAACACCCGGAACACCTTCAAGTAAAACGTGTCCATTTGATAAAATCGCAACCAAAAGCTGATCGACCATTTTATGTTGACCTACGATTACGGTTTCGATTTCTTTTTTAATCTCGCTTACGTGATCTAAAAGTGGTGCTAAATTTATTCTGGTTTGAAAATTTACATCTTCATTTGTGATTTCTGGTGCGGTTGTATTGATATCGTCCATAGTTTGGTATGTTTTCTTATTTGTTTTTTTGCCAATGATAAGAATGATTCTCACAGATTTTAAAAATCATTTTAATCCTTTTAATCTGTGGCAAATATTATTTTTATCTAATTTAAAATCTTTTCGATTGCATTATTAATTCGGATTAAATCTTCTTCGAGACTGCCATGATAGCTTTTTCGGTGTTCGTTTATCAAATATACAAGTTCTTGTATATCAGTAATATTTTTTCCTGTTTTATGATGTAGTTTTTGAATAAAGCTATCGTCCAGTTTTGTGGTATCAATTAAATATTCATTTCTAATTTTTTCTAAAAAGTAAATGATCTTTTTATCAATAAGATTTTGATGATCGCCTTCCTGATAATATAAATTCCCAATGGTTTTGGTAAAATCGACCGTTAAATTGGGCAATGGTTTTAATATAGGTACGATGCGCTGTTTTCGTTTGGCATTAAAAATGATAAAAATTAGCATTCCTATTAAAAAGAAAAGCCAAGCCCATTTTAATCCCGGCTGACTAAAAATGTAGCGTAAAGGCGACTCAGAAATACTTTCATTATTTTGCCCTTTTGTGTACCAAAAAATGTCGCCTTTTGGCAAGTAGGATAAAACATTTTCGGCATATTGATAATTTTTATCTTTTAATAAATTGTAGTTTGTAAAAGCAACAGGCTGTGTATGCAAATAGAAATATCCTTGTCTGTAAGGAACTTTAATATAATTGACGTGTTGATTTACTATTTTTTTATCGAATAGTTTGCCTTGATAGCCTAAAACAACTGTATTTGCAGTATCAATTCTAGAAAAATAATCTTCTATTGTTTCCGGAAAAGTATATTTCTGGGCTTTCATTTTCTTGTTTGCCAGCCAAACCTGAGTATCAGAAGCACCTTGGAAATTTGAATTCACATCAATTTTTAAACTATCTAATAAATATCTCGGAAAGTTTTTCATGCTCAAAAAAGCATTGTTTCCGTGCGATACAAAATAAAAAATCTCTTTAATAGATTGCTCGTCAATCGCGTTCGTTTCGGATATATTTATAAAAGTTCCTTTTATTTTATAATTTTCTACCAGCGTATCTTCGTCATATTTAGAGTCTAAATACTCATAAGGTGTCATAGTCGAAATGCGCTCGACTTTGGATTTAAAAATGCCTTTGATTTCTTTATCAAAAACATATAATCCATAAGGAATTTTGTCGTTGACAGAATAAGTTGGTCGCCAATCAATAGGTTTTGGCTGGTCGTTATCTGCTATTAAAACTAGTGCTAAAATAAAAACCAGAATAGCAATATAAATTTTAAGTGTTTTACTCATTGCTAAAGGTTTTTATGGCATTCTTAAATCGGTTTTGGGCTTTACTGAACGAGGTTTCATCAATTTCAAATTCGCCGTACCAAATATAATTGTACAAATAGGATAAATAAGTAAATTCTTCTTTATGAACAGGCCTTTGTAGTTCGTATAAATAATCAGAATTGGTTTTTTCGATATCCCATTCGATATAGTGATTTTGCGCCATAACTTTTAAAAGCCACAAATAGTAATATCGAATTGCAATTCTTTTTTCTCCGGATTGAATACTTTCTTTGATTAATTTATCGAAATCTAAAAGATGAATATTTTTTTCGATATCAGAATAGTAAAGATTTCGGTTGTTGGCATTTTTCGCGAAAATCCATTGCCCTTCTTTATCAATAATTGCTTTTACAATTAAGTAAATGACAAATACAATAATTAAAACGGCTAATGTTTTTATAAAAAAGGATACAAAATTAAACGAGGATTCGGCACTCTCAAAGTGAAACCAACGTTCAAAAAGACGTGCAAGCCATTCCAGAAAACGTTGCCATAAACCTTTTTCGGGCGTTTTTTGTTCGTACACAAAATCCGGATCAGTATATTTTTTCTTGAAGTCTTTCGAAAAAGTTTTTGCTTCTACAGTACTGGAATCAATTTGAATATTTTTCTCAGTATATTTTACAGTATCAATTTTAGGAGGTTCGGCTGTAGCCAAAGAATCCTGAGCATTGGAGATACTGCAAAAAAAGAGAAAGGATAAAATGAAGAAAATTCTATTCATTATGGATTTCATTAATTGAATTTGGCAGATAATTTCTGTGTTTTTTTGTGAACAATAGAAGGGTAAATCAAATAATAAAATGAAATAATTCCTAAAGTAAATAAAATGATAAAACTGCTCAACCAGTTAGGCATATCGATCGAATAGCGGGTTATAAAACCTTCGAGAAAACCTGCACTAATTGTAAAAGGAAATGTGCTAAGGAAAATTTTAAAACTATTCTTGAAACCAATTTTAAACGAATTCATTCTCGAAAAAGTTTTAGGAAACAAAATAGAAGCTCCTAAAATAAAGCCTGCAGCAGTTTCGATTACAATACCAAAAATTTCCATTGCCCCGTGAATCCAAATTCCGCGAACACTTTTCCAGAAAACACCTTGCTCATAAAAAAAGTACTGAAACGACCCCAGCATAATGCAGTTTTGAAGGAAAATATAGAATGTTCCAAGTCCGCCAAAAACACCATAAATGTAGCATTGTGCACCTACTTTTAAATTATTGACTGTAATACCTATAAAGCTTCCCCAGTTACTTCCGGAGCCATAAACCGCCATTGGGTTTCCTTTTTTAATATTCTCCAAAGTCATATTAACATAACCGTCTCCCAGAATCAAGCGAACAAAATTAGGATCGTAACGAGCAGAAACTACACCAATTCCAACAGTGAAAAAAAACAAAACAAATGCGTACATTAAATAACGTTTGTATTCGTACATAAGTAGCGGAACTTCTGTAACAAAAAATTCTACGAACTTGTTTTTTTCCGTTCTCTTGGTTTTGTAAATCTTTTGATAAATCTGCGATGCGAGGTGGTTTAAATATATAACCGTCTTACTTTTTGGGTAATACGTTTGCGCATACGACAAGTCATTCATCATTTGAATGTACAAATTAGCTAACTCATCAGGATTTTTTTTAGCTTTACCAAAAATAGCTAGCTCAAATTCCAGCCATTTTTCTTTATTTTGTTTTATGAATGCAACTTCTCTCATTAAAGGCTAAAATATAAAATATGTCAGAATTATCTATTAATACAACACAAAATGTCAAAATAAATTTTATCGCTGCAAATGTAGGCGAGAGAATAGGGGCATATTTTATTGATTTAGCTATTAAATTTTCTTTTATAATCGTTGTTTGGCTGATCTTTTTTTATTGGTTAAATTTTGATGTACTACTTAACGATTTAGATAATTGGTCTAGAATGTCGATCATTCTGATGCTGTTTTTTCCTTTTTTTATTTATACTTTAACAATGGAAAGCCTTTTTGAAGGGCAAACTGTTGGAAAAAAACTAGTAAAAATAAAAGTGGTAAAAATTGATGGCTATCAGGCAGGTTTTGGCGATTATTTAATGCGTTGGTTTTTTAGATTGGTCGATGTCTCAATTCTTGGCGGAATTGTAGCGCTAATATCAGTCATTTCGAGTGAAAAAGGACAAAGATTAGGCGATATGGTTGCAGGAACTGCTGTAATTACATTAAAAAATAAAGTAAATATTAGTCATACTATTCTCGAGGAAGTGGGCGATGCTTATGTACCAACTTATCCTTTGGTAATTAAATTATCAGACAATGATATGCGAATTATTAAAGATACTTTTCAAAATGCTGTTGCAAAAAAGGATCACGAAATGATTTATAAGTTAGTTTCGAAAATTGAAAGTGTAACTGGGATTAAAAATCAATCGGGCGACAATATTGACTTTCTTAGAATTATCCTGAAAGATTATAGTTTTTATACGCAGAATATGTAATATATGGATTTGGTTGATGGTGTTTATTGTGATTTTCGTAACTTTGTAAAGAGATTGATTGATTAGAATTTTATTAAATTAATTGTTATAAAAGGAGTTACCGAAAAGCCTAAGAGTAGGGAAATTTAATCGTAAATACCATGAAACTAAGAAAAATTGTTTCCGTAATATTAATGTTGTTTATTTCTATTTTATCATTCGCTCAAAGCGGAAAAAAACTGGATAAAATAATTAAAAGAGATTATCAAATTATTGAGTGCTCAATCGCTAAAATGTCTGATAAAACCGTAGAGTATTCTTTACCTGGAGAAACCGTACAAATTTCGCTAGATGTATCTCAAATTGCCAGAATTGATTTTGCCAGCGGACGTTCTCAAACTTTTGATGTAACTCCAAATAGTGCAGCGGCAAATACTTCTGGTCAAGTTGCAGCTTCTGCAGAAATGAAACCAAATACTATAGCTGTATTGCCAATTCCTTATGTAAATTCAGGAACTTTAGAAACTTCTGAAGAAATGGCAAAATTTGCTCAAAATGATCTTTACAATAAATTATTAGATAAGTCTGCAAATCTATTTCCATTAACCGTTCAGGATTTAAGAGTAACAAACAGTTTGTTGCACAAAGCCGGAATTGATTACAAAAATATCGACGAAACGCCTATTGAAGATCTTCAAAAAATTCTTGGAGTAGATAATATTCTTGCGGCAAAAGTTTCTTATACCATTACCGAAGGTTCTACAGCTTCGACTTACAACAGTGGAAATGCTAAAGTAAGTGATAACAATAAGAAAGTAAAAACCAACGATGTTTCTACAACAACAGCCTCAACCCAAACCTATTACAATTATATGGTTTATTTTGATATGTATAAAAATGGTACCAAAATATATTCGCAAACTCGTAAACCGTTCTTAAATATCAAAGATAGTTGGATGGATTCTATCTCTTATTTATTAAAAAGAAGTCCTATTTACGTAAAAAAATAACGAATTGAGGTAATGCATTTACTATAGTTTTTATAATTCTGCATCTTTTTATAACTTAACATCTTAGAACCTAAAAAAGAATGTTTCACTTATTAGATCTTATTGGTACAATGGCTTTTGCTATGTCTGGCGCTTTAACGGCAATGCATAAAAAACTCGATCCGTTTGGCGTTTTTATCATAGCTTTTGTTACAGCTGTTGGAGGTGGAACACTTCGTGATGTTTTAATTGGAAGAACTCCAGTAGTTTGGATGCAGGATTTACAATACGTTTATGTAATTATTTTAGGTTTTGGATTTGCGATACTTTTTAGAAAAAAGTTTGACAAATTACGAACCTCATTATTTTTATTTGACACCATTGGTCTTGGTGTTTTTACCTTAATTGGTCTGGAAAAAGGCATCTTAATTGGTTTGCATCCCGTAATTTGTATTGCATTAGGAACCATGACTGCTTGTTTTGGAGGTGTTACGCGCGATATTTTGTGTAACGAAATTCCAACCATATTTAGAAAAGAGATTTATGCTACGATTTGTATTTTTGGCGGAGTAGTGTTTTTTGCACTTAAAAAATTGAATTTAGAAGATGATATTCTATATTTGGTAACATCTGTTGCTATAATTACGGTTCGATTGTTAGCCGTAAAATTTAAGTGGCATTTGCCTGCATTCGAGCATAAGTAAAAAAACAAGCTGCAAAATTTGTAGCCGAAAAAGCAAAAAACTTGACGAACTATACTATAAAGAAGTACCACAAAAACGATTATGAAATCTGGAATGCGTTTATTGAGCAAGCCAAGAATGCGACATTTTTATTTCATCGTGATTTTATAGAATATCACAAAGATCGTTTTGAAGATTTTTCGCTTTTGGTTTTTGAAAATGAAAAGCTAAAAGCAGTTTTACCAGCCAATATAAGCGGAAAATCTGTTTATTCGCATCAAGGGCTTACATACGGAGGACTGGTCTTTAACGCTAAGCTAAAAGGCGAAAAAGTAGAAACAGTTTTAGATCAGGTTTTGTTATTTCTAAAAGAAAATTCAATCGTAAACTTTTATTACAAACCAATTCCGGATTTTTATCTACAAAGAGGGAATCAGGATTTAGACTTTTTTTTGTTTAAAAGAGGAGCCATTTTAGAACGAAAAGAAATGAATTTGGCGATCAATTTAGAGTTGCCTTTACAGATTTCTAAAAGTAAATTAAAGCATTTTAGAAGAATCGAAAATCTTGATTTAGATATCGTAGAAGAACATGATTTCTTGCCCTTTTGGGAAAAAGTTTTAGAACCAAGATTACAGGAAAAATTCAACGTAAAGCCAGTTCATACTAGAGAAGAAATTGCTCTTTTAAGACAAAATTTTCCTGATAACATCAAACAATATTCCGTATATCAAAATGACGAAATTATTGCCGGAATAACTATTTTTGAGACTAAAGATGTCGTAAAATCGCAATATGGAGCTACATCTCAAAAAGGTGAACAAGTACGAGCATTAGATTTTTTATTCATTAATTTGATACATAAATACAAGCGAAAAGGAAAACGTTTTTTTGATATGGGAATCGTAAATGAAGAAAATGAAAGTGGTTATCATACTGGTCTTTTAAACCAAAAAGAAGAATTAGGCTGTTCTGTTTATAATCAGGATTTTTACAAAATAGAGATAAAATAATACATTGCGAAAAATTTCTTTTAATACATAGAATCATAGATTTAGGGTGAATAAAAGAAGGCAAAAAAGAAATATATTTCTTAACACATAACTATATGCTTTTAAAATAGTGAAACGCCTATTTTTGAATTAGAAAATCTATGATTCTATGTGTTAAAAACTTTACGGCAAAATAAAATATATGATACCATTTCTGGATCTTAAAAAAATAAACGAACCATATGAAACTGCATTTCAGGACAAACTGAAATTAGTTTTAGATAATGGTTGGTATATTTTGGGCAAAGAACTGGAAACATTTGAAATGGCTTTCGCCGAATATTGCCAAACCAAACATTGCATAGGAGTAGGAAATGGTTTTGATGCTTTAGTACTCATTTTTAAAGGTTACATTCAACTGGGGAAACTCAAAAAAGGGGATGAAGTTATTGTACCTGCAAACACCTATATCGCAAGTATCCTGGCTATTTTGGCTGCAGATTTAGTTCCCGTTTTAGTAGAGCCAAAATTAGAAACCTACAACATCAATCCAGATTTAATTCAGGAGAAAATTACGCCAAAAACCAAAGCTGTTTTAGTTGTTCATTTATACGGACAATTGGCTGATATGGCTGAAATAAATAAAATCGCTCTTCAGCATAATTTAATTATAGTTGAAGATGCAGCCCAATCACATGGCGCAAACAATAATCTAAAATCTACCAATGTCACTCTGAACGAAGTCGAAGAGCATTTAAGAGCTTCTGCATATAGTTTTTATCCTGGAAAAAACTTAGGATGTCTGGGTGATGGCGGAGCAATTACAACAAACGATTCGGCATTGGCAAAAGTGCTTTATTCGTTGAGAAATTATGGTTCCGAAAAAAAATACTATAATGATTGTGTAGGCATAAATTCTAGATTAGACGAACTACAAGCCTCATTTTTAAATTTAAAATTACCAAACCTAAACGCTGATAACGAAAAACGTCGAGCAATTGCAAAACGATATATAACCGAAATTAAAAACGAAAAAATAGTACTTCCGTTTTGGGATTTATCAAACAATCATGTCTTTCATTTATTTGTTGTAAGGACCAAAAATAGAGAGGCATTGCAGGAATATTTAGCTCAAAACAATATTCAGACCGTGATTCATTATCCAATTCCGCCACACAAACAAAAGGCTTTTTTAGAATGGGAGAATCTATCGTTTCCAATTACCGAAAAGATCCATAATGAAGTTTTGAGTTTACCAATAAGTCCTGTTTTAACAGCAGAAGAAGTGAGTTATATTATTGAAATTTTAAATAAATTTTAGTTTGAATTCCTTAAAAAAAATAACCCAAACTACGCTGTTTAAAATCACATCGTTAAACAGTTTTAGTGTTGGACTTAAAATTGGAATTGGATTAATAACGTCCAAAATTTTAGCCGTTTTTGTTGGACCTGGCGGAATGGCTTTGGTTGGTAATTTGCGTAATTTTCTGACCTCCTTAGAAAGTATTTCGACACTAGGTTTTCAAAACGGAATAGTGAAATACATAGCAGAAAATCAAAAGAATAAAACGGAATTTCAAAAAATACTAGCGACCGTTTTTATTAGTTTGCTTACTGTAGCAATTATCCTAAGTTTTGTTTTATACTTTTTTGCGACTTTCTGGAACAACAAAATATTCAATAGCCATTTCGATTTTTCAATAGTATTTAGAGTCTTAGCTTTGGCTTTGCCTTGGTATGCTGTTTCCGTTTTTTTGTTGGCAGTTTTAAATGGTTTGAGCCAGTTTAAAAAAGTAATCTGGATTAATATAATTGGAAATTTAATAGGGTTGTTGGCGTCAGTTTTCATGATTTTACAATTTAAAACACTTGGTGCTTTATTGGCAATTGTAATAACTCCTGCATTGCTGTTTTTTGTAACATTTTATTTTCTCAATAAAGAAATCAACTTTTTAGGATCTATACGATTGCATTTGTTCGATATTAAAATCATAAAGAATCTATCGTCTTATTCCTTAATGGCGTTGATTTCGTCTGTTTTTGGTCCAATTGTATTTTTGGCCATACGAAACAATGTAATTCAGGAATTAGGTATAGATCAAGCTGGTTTTTGGGAAACCATGACTCGGATTTCCTCTTATTATTTAATGTTTGTAAGCACCATTTTAACGGTTTATTTTTTACCAAAACTTTCCGTTGCTCAAAATAATCATGAAACCAAAACAATATTTTGGAGGTTTTATAAATCAATTTTACCCGTTTTTATTTTGGGAGTAATAGTAATTTATTTTGCTCGGTTTTTTATAATACAATTACTGTTTACAAAAGAGTTCTTACCTGTTACTTCACTTTTTATTTGGCAATTATCAGGAGATATTTTTAAAGTCGCTTCGCTTATTTTAGGATATAATTTTTTTGCCAAAAAACTAACGAAAGCTTTTATCTTTTTTGAGATATTCTCCCTTTCGCTTTTGTATGTATCAAGTCTTGTTTTTATAAAATATTACGGAATACAAGGAGTTGTAATGGCTCAGGCATTTGATAACTTGGTCTATTTTAGTGCTTTGTGCCTCTATTTTAGAAAAAGTTTATTTTAATTCGAATTCCAAACATCAAGATATTTTTGAGCAACTTTTACATATTGATGTTCTCTTTCAATAAAAGCTCGTGCACGTTTGCCAATAGCAACTATTTCTTCAGGATTTTCAATTAAAAGAGACAGTTCGTTTACCAAGTAATTAACATCTTCCAGGGCATTTATAGCTACGCGATCGTGTAAATTATAATGATTCATAAATTCAGTTTCAGCACCCGTAAAAACCACTTTCCCTTTTGCCATAGCTTCAAGTGCATTATATCCCTGATCGTATCCGTAAACCTGATCGAGCAAAATGTGTGCTCTACTATATAGCATAATATATTTTGAATACGGAATATTTTCTGCCGAAATAATTTCGACTTTATCACCGTATTTTTCTTTAATAATGGTTAAAGCTTTTTCAAAAAAGACAGTTCCTTTTTTGATGTAACTGCTTTTATTAATCCCAATAAAAATGATAATTCTTTTACTGATGTCTAAATTTTCAAAAGCAATTTTGTCTGTATTTATTGGATTCGGTATTAGTGTTTTTTCCGGCATCGGAATTTTATAGTCTAAGTCAGAAACGATAGTTGCTGAAACCCTTCCGTTTACAAAATTGTATAAATCGCGATAATTTTTCTGAGTATATTTTAGTGAAAAACGAAATTCAGATTTTAAATTATTATCCTTTAAATAAGGAGTTAGAATCGAATATTTTAATTTATCCGTTAACAGAAAATCGATTATTGGAGTGTCTTCTCCACAAACCAGCAAAAAGCTTTTTTTATTCTGGTCAAAGAGTCTTTTTAATAGAAATTTTGAGAAAAACGGATATGTTTCAATAGCATTCGAATTGATTAATTGTACAACATCGTAATTTTTTAGTTTGGGCAAAAAGTACCAAAACCGAATTCCTTTTTCGGCCAGTTGCAAATCAAGTTTAAAAACTCGGAATAAAGCTCTGTTTATAAATACTAAAAACTTGTTTTTGAGAAAATACTTTGGAAAAATAGAGTAGTCGACCGGAAATTGTTTAAAATTATCTCCTGTTCCTATAATGGTAACATCGTGATGAAAGGCTTCTAATCCTTCTTTTAAAGAATTGTGCAATCTACTATATTCTCCTACTAAGAGTATTCTCATTTGTGCTAGAAATATTTATATTTACGTAAATATATATGAAAATGTTAAATGTTTTTTCTGAAAACGACTTCGAAATTTTAATTGCTACCAAAGATAGAAGCAATTTAGATTTTTTGTTGCCTATGTTTCCGTTTGAACATTTTTCGACTTTTAATATTTTGATTGTAAATCAATCTCAAAAAGAAGTTTTATTATCTGATTTTGATAACGTTAAAGTTGTAAATACGACCGAAAAAGGTTTGTCAAAAAGCAGGAATAAAGCAATTGCAAATGCTTCAAAAAAAATCTGTCTGATTACAGATGATGATGTTGTTTTTGCAGAAAATTTCAAACAAGATATTCTTTTAGGTTTCGAAAAAAATAAAAAAGCAGATGTAATTACATTCAATCATCAAAGAATAGGAGATTCTAAGCCACAAAAAAGTTGGAATTCTTCTTTTAAACATGATGATAAAAGTATCTGGAATGTGAGTTCGATCGAAATTGCGTTTCAATTAGACGAAATAAAAAAAAATAATATCACTTTTGATGAATATTTTGGACTTGGTTCTTTCTTTGAAACAGCCGAAGAATTTTTGTTTTTAAAATCCGTATTAAATCTAGGTTTAGAAGTTCATTTTAGTCCCGAAATTATTGTTTCACATCCGCAGTTTTCGTCTGGAAAAGATGAAGGTTCAGATCTTTTAATTTACGGCAGAGCGGCTTTATTTTATAAACTGCACGATAGTTTGGTTTTTTTATGGCTGGCTAAATATGTGTTTTTTTTGTTTAGAAAAAAGTACATTCGGTTTTCTGAAATTAGAAAAAAATATAAAATAGGATTGGCGGGAATCGCTAAATTCAAAGAGTTAACTAACAACAAACTATGACCACAAATACAGACGTTCGATTAATTGAAGTTCCAAAAATTCAGGACAGGCGCGGTAATCTTTCGGTTATCGAAGGCACGACAATTCCGTTCGTTTCAAAACGTGTGTATTACTTGTACGACGTGCCAAGCGGAAGCAAACGAGGCGGACACGCACACAAGGAACAGCAAGAATTTTTGATTGCTTTAAGTGGTAGTTTTGATGTGATTTTGAAAGATGGAAAATCATCGCAAACAGTTACGCTTAATAAACCAAATTTAGGTTTGTTAATTGTAGATGGAATTTGGCGCGAACTGCGTAATTTTTCTTCCGGTGCGGTTTGTTTGGTTTTGGCTTCGGACGAATTTGATGAAGAAGATTATATTAGAGAATATAAAAATTTCAAATTATTTAAAAACAGATGAACCAAATCCTAAATTGGCCATTTTGAGTTTTACCTGAATTAAAAAACGAAGTAAATAGGACGGAAGCAGTAAAATAAATCTTTTTTTGAAGCCAATTTTTTTTAAATCAATTCCATTATAATAATAGTCAAAAAGCGTTTTATTAGAGGATAATTTACTTTTAATGGCAAGCGAAAACCGATTTAAATCTAAGAAATATTTTAAATCAGAATTTGTTTTTTCAAGTTCGATAAACTTCGAGAAATCCATTTTAGATTCCAGTAAGTCCGTTTTTTTAGAAAGACTATTTTCGTCATGAGTGTAACGAACCAAAACTTCCCAAATAAATAAAATTGGATACACTAAACCAATTCTTATCCATAAATCAGTGTCTTGTCCGCTTTTGATGTTTGGATCAAAAACACCAACTTTGTCAAAGACTTTTTTATTAAAAACAGTAGCCGATGTTAAAATTGCGGACTCTTTTTTACTTGCTTTGAAGTAATTTACAAACTCAAAATCAAATGTTTTATTGATAGAATATTGCGCCTGAAACGTTTTGTTTGAAGTCTCAACCTCAATCGCCGTTGTAAACACTTTTGCTTTTATAAAACGAGTACAATAGTCGAACATTACTTTTAGAAAGTCTTGGTGCCAATAATCATCGGCATCTAGAAACGCAACAAAATTGGCATTTGCTAATGTAATTCCTAAGTTTCTAGTAATTGATACTCCTTCATTTTTTTTGCTGTAATAACGAATCCGGGAATCTTTAAATTGCAGTAATTTCTCTTCGCTTTTATCGGTTGAACCGTCATTTATTACAATAATTTCAAAGTCTTCAAAAGTTTGATCCAAGACACTTTGTATCGTGTTTTCGATAAAGTTTTCTTTGTTGTATAACGGAATTATTACGGAGAAAAATGCCATTTATTTTGATTTTATAGTGCAATAATAGCCCAAGCGATAAAGGTCAAAAAGTAAAAGTGATGGTTTTTTGCTTAATAATTGTCTTAAAAACAGTGGTTTTGAAATCTTAAATCCAAATGCAATTACGGATTGAAGGTAATATTTTTTTATGATTTGGTAGTAATAGGAAAGCTTTACATAATCTGACGAAATTAGATTAGAATCTACCAGATTTTTTAAACCAACAACGGCTTCTTCAGATTTTATTAGAAAGGTTTCACTATTTTCTATTCCTAAATGAAAAACAGGATTTTCAATATGGATAATTTCAATTTTGGCCAGTTTTAATTCAAATGAAAACAAAGTATCTTCATGTCTTAAATTTGGTATCTTTTCGTTGAAAGTAACTTTTTTAAAAACACTTTTAGAGATTAAAAAGTTCAACGTTAAAAAAGAAATATACGGGTTTTTAATTCTGTCGGCAGTACTCAAAGCTTCTCTTTCTGTACCATAAAACCATCTTAAAAGCTGATCATCTTTTGGTTTTTTGCTTTCGTATAAAATCCCACCATAAGCTACTTTTTCGTTCTGGTTAATTTGCGAAATATAAGTAGAAAGAAAATTTTGAATGACTGGAAATGTATCTGCGTCTAAAAAAAGCAAATTTTCGAAAGTTGCTTTTTTTGCTAATAAATTCCTGATGGCACTTCGTCCAATATTTTGTTCTAAAACCGAATAATTGCAATTTTGGAGCTGATTAATCTTTTGGTTTTCTGATAAAAAATGTTGCGAACAATCATCCAAACAAATGATTTCAAAAATCACATTAGATTCCAATGCCTGATTGTACAATGTTTCAACTAGAGAAGATACATTGTAATTGTAAACCGGAATTAAAATAGAAAGCATTACACGTTTCGTTGCACGACTTCAAAAATTCTCTCGTCTTCACATTTTAGTGTTTTCGATGGAAATTTCATCAACAAAGCATAATCGTGCGTTGCCATGATAACAGTTTTACCGTTGGCGTTGATTTTTTTTAGTACTTCTAAAACCTCAGAACTTGTTTGCGGATCAAGATTTCCAGTTGGTTCATCGGCAAGAATAAATTCAGGATCGTTCAATAATGCTCTTGCAATTGCAACACGTTGTTGTTCTCCTCCAGAAAGTTGGTGAGGCATTTTGTTTACAAAATCTTTCATACCTACTTTGTCCAAAACTTCATCAATTTTATGCTCCATTGCTTCTTTTTCAGACCATCCGGTTGCCTTAAGTACAAAAAGCATATTGTCTTTTACAGAACGATCCGGAAGTAATTTGAAATCCTGAAATACAATTCCAATTTTACGTCTTAGATACGGAATATCGTTTTCTTTTAAAGTAGCCAAATCAAATTCAACAATATGACCTTCGCCTTCAGTTAAAGGCAAATCACCGTACAAAGTTTTCATGAAACTACTTTTACCAGAACCGGTTTTTCCAATTATGTAGATAAATTCACCGTGTTGAACATCTAAATTAATATGAGATAAAATTTTTCTTCCTTCTTGATATATAGTTACTTCTTTAAGAGACAGTACGATTTGTGACATAATTAAATTGATTTGATTGGTAAAAGTAATAAGATAACGATAGGATTCAAAATAAATTTCAATGATTTCTTATAAAATATTAAAATGAAATTTTAACCATTTAAGTAATGTAAGTTCATTTTAGTGCAAGACCTAAGGAAGTTTTTATTGGTTACAGCTTATATAATTTTAGAGCAATATCCAGACAACGAAAATAGCTAGCTTATAATTACTTATATAACTTATATGGTTAAAAAATGCCACGTTTGAAGCTGTAAAATACATGATGTTAAATTTTTTGTTCATAATAAAAGCAAGAAACGTTTCGTTATAAACGGTATAAAATGATACATTTGAATACTAAATATAATAAAAATGCGTAAACTTTCCTGGTTCTTTTTACTCCAAATAATCCTTATTTCGACCACAGTTTCGGCACAAAAATCAGCTATATACACTTACGATTTAAAGGATTTTGACAAAGCACTGGCTTTATATAATGACAAACAATATGCTTCGGCACAACTTATTTTTGAACATGTAAAAAATGAGGCTAAAACCGAGGAAGTTCAATCAGATTGTGCTTATTATATCGCCAATTGCGCTATTAGAACCAATAAAGCGAATGCCGATGCTTTGATGGAAAAGTTTGTGAACGATTATCCAACAAGTACTAAACAAAATCAAGCTTATATAGAGGTCGCTCAGTTTTTCTTCGAGCAAGGAAATTACCCAAAAGCTTTGCAATGGTTTGATAAAGTGGACGAAAGCTACATGAGCAAATCTGACTCGGATAAATTTAATTTCCAAAAAGGATACAGCTATTTTAATGCTAAAAAGAAAAAGGAAGCAACTACTTATTTTAATAAAGTAGTAAATTCTCCTGTATTTGGTTCTCAAGCCAAGTATTACTTAGGATTCATGGCTTATGAAGGCGACGATTACAAAGAAGCAACCAAATATTTTGATGAAGTTTCGGGCGAAGAAAAATACAAAGAAAAGCTATCGTATTATCAGGCCGATATGAATTTTAAATTAGGAAGTTTTCAAAAAGCAATTGATGTAGGGCAAAAAGCAATGACCAAATCAAATGATATTGAAAAATCTGAGTTGAATAAAATTATTGGAGAAAGCTATTTCAATTTAAAGCAGTACGGTAAAGCAATTCCTTATTTAGAGCAATATGCCGGTAAAAAGGGGAAATGGAATAATACTGATTTCTATCAATTAGGATATGCATATTATGAGCAAAAAGAATATGAAAAAGCCATTTCTCAATTCAATAAAATTATTGAAGGAAAAGATTTCGTTGCACAAAATGCTTATTATCATTTAGGTTTAGCTTATCTAAATACGGGTAAAAAACAAGAAGCTTTAAATGCTTTTAAAAATGCTTCTGAAATGGATTTTAATGCCTTAATTCAAGAAGATGCAGCTTTAAATTATGCGAAATTAAGTTATGAAATTGGTAATGCATACCAAACTGTTCCTGCAATTTTACTTGATTTCTTAAAAAAATATCCAAATAATTCAAGCAAATCTGAAGTAGAAAAATTATTGGTTGATTCTTATATTTCGACTAAAAATTATAAAGAAGCTTTGGTTTTACTAGAGAAAAACAGATCAGCAGAAAATAAAGCAGCTTATCAAAAAGTACTTTTCTACAGAGGTTTAGAATTATATAATGATTCGAATTATACTGAAGCTGCAAAAATGTTTAAAAGTGCGGTAAGCGAACAAAAAACTCCTGAGTTTACAGCGCGTGCAACTTTTTGGAAAGCAGAAACAGAATATGTCACAGATGATTTTAAGAATGCTTTATTGAGCTACAAACAGTTTGCAGGACAAGCGGCGGCAAAGACTACTAATGAGTATAAAAACATTAATTATAATATAGGATATACTTATTTTAAACTGAAAGAATACGATTCGGCAGCTACTTCTTTTCAAGCACAAATTGATAATGCTGCAGCAGATAAAGTTCGTTTGAATGATTCGTATTTGCGTTTAGGAGATTGTCGTTTTGTAAATGCAAAATATAGTGCTGCAAACGAAGCTTATGCAAAAGCGATTGAATCGAAAGGCGTAGATGCTGATTATGCTCAATTTCAAAAAGCAATTTCTTACGGATTTATGGGTAAGAATGATAAGAAGGCAGATGAGTTGAATAACTTTCTGGCAATGTATAAGAAATCAGAATATCGTGATGATGCTTTGTATGAATTAGGAAATACTTATGCGACCGAAAAGAAAAACGATCTGGCGATTAAAACTTACGATCAGTTAATTTCAGAATACAAAAATGGTTCATTTACCTCAAAAGCAATCTTGAAACAAGGTTTGATTTATTATAACTCAGATCGTGACGAACAAGCTTTGGTAAAATTCAAAAAAGTAGCAGCAGAATTCCCAAAAACTCCTGAAGCTTTGGAAGCAGTTTCTACAGCAAGGTTAATTTATGTTGATTCAGGAAAAGTAGATGAATATGCAACTTGGGTTCGAACTTTGGATTTTGTTGCTGTTACGGATGCAGAATTAGATAATGATACTTACGACGCAGCTTTCAAACAATACTCTCAAAATAATAGTAAACAAGCCATAGCTGGATTTACGGGTTATGTGAGCAAATTTCCAAAAGGATTACACGCGCTTGAAGCTAATTTTTATTTGGGACAATTGTATTTTGCCGAAGGATCAGAAACTAAATCTGTTAGTAATTATGAGTATGTTATTGATCAGCCAAGAAGTGAATTTACAGAACAATCTTTAATGAAATTGGCGCAAATTTTCTTAAAAGCAAAAGATTGCGATAAATCTATTCCAGTCTTAAAACGCCTTGATGATGAATCTGATGTTGTACAAAATAAAAGTTTTGCACAGGCTAATTTGATGAAATGTTATTACGACAAAAAAGATTACGATAATTCAGTTATATATGCTGATAAAGTGCTGCAAAACGCAAAAGCAGATGCTAATGTAAAAGCAGATGCGCAAATTATTGTAGCGCGTGCCGCAATGCAAACCGGAAATGAAGATAAAGCCAAAGCTGCTTATGCAAAACTTTCGACAACATCAAAAGGTGAATTAGCTGCGGAAGCATTGTATTATGATGCATATTTTAAAACTAAAGAAGGCAAGTTTGATGCGTCGAATGTGTCTGTACAAAAATTAGCTAAGAATTATTCGGCTTATAAATATTACGGAGCGAAGAGTTTGATTTTAATGGCTAAAAACTTCTACGGATTAAAAGACAGCTATCAGGCAACTTATATTTTGGATAACGTAATTAACAATTTTACAGATTATCCAGATGTGGTTGAAGAAGCTAAAAAAGAATTAAGCGCAATTAAACTAGAAGAATCTAAAACGAATTCGTCGATTAATAAGTAAGAATTAAGAGTATAGAATATAGAATATAGAAAATAGAAAATAGAAGGAAGAAGCAAGATGCAAGATTGCTGAAAAAGCCTTTCTTCTTTGTTCTTTTCTCTATTTTCTAAAAAAAAGAAAAAAATGAGTTTACCTTTTTATATAGTTGACGTTTTTGCTGATAAAAAATATGCAGGGAATCAATTGGCAGTTTTTTTGGATGCAGGAAAATTAAGTTCGGCAGAAATGCAACAAATTGCGCGCGAAATTAACTTTGCCGAAAGCACTTTTGTAACCAAACTTGACAAAGAGAATAATAAAGCCGAGATCAAAATATTTACTCCGTCTCAGGAAATGCAATTTGCAGGACATCCAATAATTGGAACTTCATGGGTTTTAATGAATAAAGTATTTACTGATTCGCCCGAGCATATAAAATTGAATGTACCAATTGGACCAATTGCAATTCATCAATCGGAGGATTTGATTTGGCTAAAAGCGGCGCAACCTAAATTTTGGGATATTTTTTCGAAAGAAGATATTACAGTATTTAGTAATCTGAAAAATCACGATTTCGAAAATCAATTTCCAATTCAGGAAGTTACAACAGGAAGTGCTTTTGTAATGGTTGGATTAAGTAGCAAAAGAGCGCTGGAGAATTTGGTTTTAGATAAAGATAAAACAGAAGATTGGCTTAAAAAGAATTGCAAAACAGCACATAGAGGTTTATATTTTTATTATTTGGAAGGTTCAAAATTGTTTAGCAGAATGTTGTGTATCGAAAATAATCAATTGGTAGAAGATGCAGCAACAGGAAGCGCGAGTACTTGTTTACAAGCTTTTTTACTCAAGTATCATAAACCCGAAATTGATTTGATTAATTATCAGGGAGATTATATTAACCGTCCATCGCAAATTTATTTTAAAGGAAGTTTAACTGAGAATGACTTCGATATTAAAATAGGAGGAAAGGCCCAGTTTGTTGCAAAAGGCGAGTGGGAAGCTTAGTTTTAGAAAATAGAAGAAAGAAGCTAGAGGAAAGAAGCTAGAATAAAGAATATAGAAAATAGAGTCAAGAAGCTAGAAGAAAGAGCAAAGACTAATAAATATAATAGAATAAAGAAATAGAGAAAATCCAGAAATAAGAGAGAAGTCTTTCTTCTTTGCTCTTTATTCTATTCTCTTAAAAAAAAAGATATATGAAAATTAATTGCCAGAATAAAATAATCATTTTACTAGTAATGTTTGTTGTCCAGCTTTCGTTTTCTCAAAAGAAACAAGAAACAATTGGAACTGAAACTGTAAATGTAGTAAAGCCGTATTCGCCAACAATTTCTGATGCTTTTAAAGTTAAGGAGACTCCGTCGCTTGACGATGCAGGAAATCAGCCAAAGGAAACGATAAAATATAGTATATTGTCAGTTCCGGTAGCCTCGACTTTTACACCATCAAAAGGAAAAGCAGAAGGTGTTGAAAAATCTAAGAAAGAAAAATTATTTAATAATTATGCTACTTTAGGAGTTGGTAATTATGGTGCTTTAAATGCTGAATTATTTGTAAATCAGGATTTAGGAAACAATGATTATGTGGCAGGAATGTTTCGTCATCATTCTTCGCAAGGCGGAATTAGCGGTGTAAATCTAAACGATGAATTTTATGACACAGCGTTGAATGTTGCATACGGCGTTAACAATCGTGACATGTCATGGAATGTTGAGTTGGGTTACCAAAATCAATTGTATAATTGGTACGGTTTACCTAATGATTTCGGCTCTACTTTAGCTCCACAAACGCAAGAGGATTTAATAAGAGGAATCAATCCGAACCATTCGTATAACACAATTACAGCAGGAGGAAACGTCGCTTTCAATGAAGGGATCTTTAGTAAGATAGCAACTAAATTCACTCACTTTTCAGATAGTTTTTCTTCGTCTGAAAATCGTTTTTACGTGAAACCTACTTTTAAAGTAGAAGTAATGGATCAATCGATTAATACCAATATTATTATTGATCATGTAAGCGGTTCTTTTGAGCATAATTATGCTCGCAATAACACAGAGCCTTTAAAATACAGTTTGACTAATTTTGGTATTGAGCCAAGTTTTGTTATTCTTGAAAACGATTGGACACTTGAATTAGGAGCTGGATTATTTTATGGTTTAGATTCTGAGAACAGCGGAAATAAATTTTATATCTATCCAAAAGTAAATGCTTCTTATAAATTAGTTGGCGATTTGATGATTTTTTACACAGGAGTAAATGGTGGTTTAGAACAAAATTCATACGCAGATCTTGCAAATCAAAATCCGTTTTTATCTCCAACACTTAATATGAGACCTACTAATAATCAGTATACTGTTTTTGCAGGTTTAAAAGGTAAATTGGCTAATAATATTAATTATAATCTTACCGGTTCATACTTGAATGAAAAAGATAAAGCTTTGTATAAAGCCAATGATTATTCAGAAGATTTCTCTAATCAGAATTATGCTTTTGGAAACTCGTTTGGAGTTGTTTATGATGATGTAAGAACGTTTCGTTTTTATGGAGAATTAAAAGCTGATTTTTCTCAAAATGTTTCTTTTGGAATCAACGGAACTTTTAATAGTTACAAATTTGATGGTTTAGAAGCATGGAATTTACCTTCAATGAAATTGAGTTCTAATCTTGATGTAAATATTACAAAACAATGGTATGCTGGTTTAAACGTTTTTTATGTGGGAGAACGCAAAGACATGCAGTCTAATTTGAATTTGGGAGTTGATCCTGTTGTAACAACATTAAAAAGTTATTTTGATGCCAATGCGCACGTTGGATATAAATACAACGAACGTTTGACTTTCTTCTTAAAATTAAACAACATTGGAAATCAGGCGTACCAAAAATGGATGAATTATCCGGTTCAAGGATTTCAGGTATTAGTGGGAGGAAATTATAAATTTGATTTTTAAGGGAGTTTTAACCGCAAAGTACGCAAAGATTTTTTTCTGGCGTTTCGCAGGTTTCGTATATAAAACATAAAGTTCGCAAAGCTAGTTCAAGACAAAGCTTTGCGAACTTTGCGTTTGCTAGGCACGATCCAGAATAAAATCTTTGCGTACTTTGCGGTGAAATCAAGTTTAATACTAAAACAAAAAAAATGGAAATTAAACTCAGACAAGAAAATGAAAAGGATTATAAAAGTGTTTTTCAATTAATAGAAAAAGCTTTTGAAAAGGAAGAATATAGTGATCATAAAGAACAATTCTTGGTAGAAAGAGTGAGAATATCCGATGCTTTTATTCCGGAATTATCGATTGTTGCCGAATTGGAAAATAAAATTGTTGGACATATTTTGTTGACAAAACTGGAGATTAAAAATGATTTGGAATCATTTGAATCTTTGGCTTTAGCTCCAGTTTCGGTTTTGCCTGAATTTCAAGGAAAAGGAATTGGTTCAAAATTAATAGTACACAGTCATAAAGTTGCTAAAGATTTGGGTTATAAATCTATTATCCTTTTAGGACATCAAGATTATTATCCAAGATTTCGATATGAACTTTGTAAAAAGTACAACATCGAAATGCCTTTTGATGTTCCTGCCGAAAACTGCATGGTTATCGCGTTGGTTGAAAATGGATTAGCGGGTGTAAGTGGAAAAGTAGTTTACCCACCAGCTTTTTTCGAATAAAAACTTACACAAACAAGAAAAACCTTCGCACCTTTGTACCTTCGCACCTCAGTACTTTTAAAAAATGGAATTCAAACAAAAAATACATTCATATTATTTACAAATGGTTCAGGACCGAATAGATGTTTTTAGAGATATGATTTCGGCTCTTACCGAAGATTCTAAAAATGATGCCAAAGGTTCTGCTGGCGATAAGCACGAAACGGCTTTGTCGATGATGCATATCGAGCAGGAAAAACTGACCAATAAACTAAAAGAAGCAATTACGCAAAAAGCGATTTTAGATAAAATTGATGCTTCAAAAACTACAGAAAATATTGTTTTAGGAAGTTTGGTAAAAGCCAACGGAATTCATTTATACTTAAGTGTTGCACTTCCTAAAATTACCATTGACGGCATTAATGTTATTGCTCTTTCGCCACAATCTCCTTTAGGAGCTCATTTAATGGGGAACAAAGTG